>Ga0209035_10000458_pt1 | contig 16081 bp, 12 predicted proteins | sample MarorgKNORR_S2LV_6_FD_188220 | JGI IMG/M metagenome (GOLD analysis project Ga0209035, IMG submission 188220) | Marine microbial communities from the Southern Atlantic Ocean, analyzing organic carbon cycling - AAIW_A/KNORR_S2/LV (SPAdes) (version 2) | ecosystem: Environmental > Aquatic > Marine... | reverse complement strand
CCGGTCAAAATCATCTGTTCCTTTGCGCACAGCAAGTTCATCTGCAGAGGTGGAGGATTCAACGCCCGCACTTCTTGGCCCAGGGACAAAGGTGTTTTTTGCTGATATTGAACTTAGTTGTCCGTTAGGGACCACACTCATGATCACACCATGCTGATCTTTAATATATTTTTTGAAGACCCGCATAACATCTTCTTTGGTGACATTGTTGTAGCGGGCTATATCTTGTGCGATATAATTGGGATTGTTTGAGAAAGTTTGATTGGCTGCCAGTTGACTGACTTTACCGGATACACTTTGCAGGCCGAAGACAAATGAGGCTTCCATCCCAGCTTTAACCTTCAGCAAATCATCATCTTCAACACCCCGCCGCTCGAATTCAACCAAGGTGTCACGAATAATTTTTTCGATATCAGTGAGAGATTTACCTGAAGCAGGATGAGGCAGTGCCACTAAACTAAAAGTGCAGCTCAGTTCAGCACAGGGGTGGGAGACTTGTGCCTGCACCGCAAATTGAGTTTTGACTAAGTTTTTATAGAGTAGAGATGTTTTCCCACCGCCTAAGATACTGGACAATACATCTAAGGGAGCTTCGTCCTCATGGCGCAGCGACACAGTAGGATAAGTCATGTAAAGAAGAGGCAAATGAACATTATCTTCCATCGAGATATAACGGTCTTCAATAATCTCAAATACGGGCTTTTCTGGCATAGCCGTTTCAGGGCCTCGAGGGATCGAACCAAAATATTTTTTAACCAGCGCTAGAGTCTCAGTAACATCAATGTCGCCACCGATTGTGAGAGTGGCATTGTTGGGGCCATACCAGCGTAAAAAGAAAGCCTTTAAATCATTCGCGTTGACTCGATTCAAATCATCCATGTAGCCGATTACAGGCCAAGAATAGGGGTGGCCAGCAGGGTAAAGGGCTTCAGAAACTCGTTCGTTAAGTCGACCATAAGGTTGGTTGTCGACACGCTGACCGCGTTCATTTTTAACAGTTTCACGTTGCACTTCAAATTTTTCTTGAGTAACGGCATCGACTAAAAAACCCATTCGGTCGGCTTCAAGCCAAAGCATTTTTTCTAATTGATTGGAGGGGACTGTTTGAAAGTAATTAGTGCGATCACTATTAGTGGTTCCATTCATTGTGCCACCGGCTTCGGTGACCAACTTAAAGTGCTGTTCGTCGGCGACGTTTTCTGAGCCCTGAAACATCATATGTTCGAAAAAATGAGCAAATCCTGACTTACCCAATTCTTCTCGTCCTGAACCCACATGATAAGTAATATCAACGTGAACCAACGGATCGGAGTCGTCTGAATGTAAGATTAGGGTTAACCCGTTATCTAATACGAATTTTTGATAAGGGATAATGGTCTTATCATTCTCGCCAATTACCTCCTCAATGAATTTTATGCCTTCAATACTGGTGACTGATTTTTTATTGCCGCTTGTCGTTTCTTCGCCTTGGCAGGCCGCCAGAAAGATAGCGACAAGTAGAATAGACCATTTTTTCATTTTAGCTCTCCTGAGAAATTATTTGTGCTGGTTCAATTTAATATATTAGAAAACATTTTAAGTCGAATTTTCATACCGCATTCTTGACTTCCATCGACAATATTACAAGAGCAATTTTACTTTTTGGGGAGCATGTAAATGGCAACAGAAAGGTTGTGGATCCTAAGTGACCTATCTGGCTAATGGGCGTCATAAATATTCGTAAGTCCTTAGCTTTCATCATTTATACTAGAAGTTCTATAGGGAGGCTCTGGTCTCTGAATTAATTAAGGTATAAAGGGCTAAATATGACTGTATTTAAGGGAATGTCACTATTAGTAATTCTTTGGTTTGGCATTTTATTGAGTGCATGCATGGAGAGTGGTGACCGTAAAAAAGACAGTGAGCGTCAGATAAATTTCAGTGAGTATCCAGATACCCGTAAAGGTGAGGTAGTTGACCGCTATTTTGACATCTCTATTGCAGATCCATACCGCTGGTTGGAAGATGATATGAGCCCGGAGACTGGTGCTTGGGTGACGGCACAAAACGCAGCCACCTTTGGGTATTTAAATAAGATTCCTTATCGAGATAAGATTAAAAAGCGGATAGAAGCTCTGTGGGACTATGAGAAAGTAGGTGCTCCCTTTAAAGAAGGGGCTCACACTTACTTCTATAGAAACTCAGGATTGCAGAATCAATATGTCGTTTATCGCATTACAGGTGATGGAGAGCCGGAAGTATTTCTAGATCCTAATACTTTTAACGAAGAGGGAACTACCTCTTTATCAACCTTGAGTTTCTCCCAAGATGGTTCGCTGGCCGCCTATTCTATTTCAGAAGCCGGTAGTGACTGGCGAAAAATTATCATCATCGATGTAGAGACTAAACTGCCCTTAGAGGCCCCCATTGTCGATGTGAAGTTTTCTGGAATTTCTTGGAATGGGCAAGAGGGATTCTTTTATTCGAGTTATGACAAGCCTGAGGGTAGCCAGCTTTCGGCCAAAACAGACCAGCATAAGCTTTACTATCACAAGTTGGGGACTGCTCAGCAAAAAGACCCCGTTATCTTTGGAGGCACTCCAGAACAAAAGCGTCGCTATGTAGGTGGGGATGTTACTGAAGATGGCCGATATTTAATTATTTCAGGCGCAGTATCGACTTCTGGAAACGATCTTTATCTGAAAGATTTGAGGGCGCCTAATACACCCTTGGTGACAATTTTAGATGACACTCATTCAGAAGCCTATGTTATTGATAATATCGGAACCCAGCTTTACATAGTGACCGACCGAGACGCGCCGAACCAACGTATGGTGACGGTTGACGCAACGAATCCAAAACCTGAAAAGTGGAAAGACTTTATTGCTGAGACAGAGTATGTGCTTTCGGCATCCACTGGCGGCGGCTATTTCTTTACAGAATATATGGTCGATGCTGTGTCAAAAGTTTATCAGTATGACTACCAAGGCAACCAGATTAGGGAGATTAAATTACCGGGTCTGGGGAGCGTGAGCAGCATTAGCGGTAAGAGAGAAGATGCCAGATTGTATTATTCTTTCACCAACTACAACACGCCGCCAACCATTTTCGAGCTCGACGTACGGGGAAATACATCTGCAGTATTTAAAACATCAGACGCTAAATTTGTCAGCGAAGATTATATTTCGGCACAGCATTTTTACACATCAAAGGATGGTGTCGAGATACCAATGATGATTACTCATAAAAAAGATCTGATTTTAGATGGTAAAAATCCAACCATTCTTTATGGCTACGGAGGTTTTAACATTAGTCTGACACCTTCATTTAGTATTGCCAATGCGTTTTGGTTGGAGCAAGGAGGCGTATACGCGGTTCCAAATTTGCGTGGAGGTGGTGAGTATGGCAAGGAGTGGCACGATGCTGGAACACAATTAAATAAGCAGAATGTGTTTGATGACTTTATCGCTGCTGCTGAATATCTTATCGACAGCAGGTATACCTCTCGTGACTACTTGGCAATAAACGGGCGCTCTAATGGAGGGCTCTTAGTGGGGGCGGTGATGACCCAAAGGCCTGATTTAATGGGTGTGGCGCTTCCAGGGGTCGGCGTTATGGATATGTTGAGATACCATACATTTACCTCTGGTGCTGGGTGGGCCTACGACTATGGCACATCAGAGCAAAATCCAGAGATGTTTGCATATCTGAAAGGATATTCTCCAGTACATAATGTTAAGCAAGGAGTGCAATATCCAGCCGCAATGGTCACCACAGGAGACCATGACGATCGAGTTGTTCCTGCCCACTCATTTAAATTTACAGCAGAACTACAGGCCAAACAAACAGGGAAAAACCCCATATTAATTCGAATTGAAACTAATGCGGGGCATGGAGCGGGAACTCCCGTTTCGAAAATTATTGAGCAGTATGCGGACAAGTTTAGCTTTACTTTTTTCAATATGGGTTTTAACGAACTGCCTGTTACAGTGGCGAAATAAGGAAGGATAAGGTTTTTATTTATAAAACAGATAACATCCAAATATTTTTAGCATTCGTAAGCTACAATTACCAAGACAATTAAATTTTACAATGGAGTTTTTATGAAGCACATCATGTCAGTTTTTATATTTGTTGGCCTAGCCTCGGCCACTAGTTTGTCTCAAGCCGCCTGTAGTTTTGATGTTGAGGTGGGGGATTATCTTAAATTCAGCGCTGCGGATATGGCGGTCGAGAAAAGTTGTGAATCTGTCACGGTTAATCTCAAACATAGCGGTAAGTTACCGGCGAACATTATGGGCCATAATTGGGTATTGACAGCTGATGCCGATGTACAAGCGATTGCAACTAAAGGAATGAGTTCAGGCTTAGTTAGCAACTATGTGCCGACTGGAGATGCAAGAGTGTTGGCTGCGTCCAAAGTGATTGGTGGCGGTGAGAGTACCAGCGTAACATTCGCTACAGCAGACTTGACCAGCGGTTCTGCTTACACGTTCTTTTGTTCTTTCCCAGGGCATTCGTACAGTATGCGCGGGGCATTTACGGTTAATCCATAAAGATGAGGTCGTAATAAAAAAGGCCACTGTTTAGTGGCCTTTTTTTGTCTAGGGGAAATAAAAATGCTACTTATTTATCGACAAAAGCGCGCTCGATAACATACTCACCCATATGGCCGCTGCGCGTTTCCGAGAAACCGCGCGCGTCTAAAATAGCGCCCATATCTTTCAGCATACTGGGACTTCCACACAGCATAAACCGGTCATCTTTTTTGTTAGGCAGAGGCAGATCTAGATCGAGGAACAATTTCCCGCAGGTCATCATATCGGTGATGCGCCCATTGTTTCTAAAAGGCTCTCGAGTTACCAAAGGATAGTACTTTAGTTTTTGCTCCACTGAAGCGCCCAAATATTCATGATCGGTTAGTTCGTGTTGAATGTAGTCGGTGTAGGCCAGTTCTGAGACATAACGCACCCCATGAACAAGCACGATAGTGTCAAATTGGTCGTAAATCTCTGGGTCTTTAATAATACTTAGGAATGGGGCGAGGCCTGTCCCAGTACCTATTAGGTAAAGGGTTTTTCCGGGAAGTATTTGATCAGTAATCAGAGTTCCGGTAGGTTTGCTACCTATCAACACTTCATCGCCGACAGTTAGGTGTTGCAGTTTTGATGTAAGGGGACCCTTTTCTACTTTAATGCTAAAGAACTCTAATTCATCTTCATAGTTGGCGCTGACAATACTGTAAGCACGCGTTAAAGGCTTGCCTTCTTGCTCAAGACCTATCATCACAAAATGACCATTTTTGAACCTAAATCCCGCATCACGCGTTGTTTTGAAACTAAACAGAGTGTCGTTCCAATGATGCACTGCGGTCACTGTTTCTGTTATCACCTTAGCCATGAAGCAATCCTATCCAAGAAGGTATCCTGAAGGGGATACGGTGGAGCCGCGCAGTATAGGGAAAGTTCCTAACTAGGTACAGGTGCCTATCGCGTATATGTTGTACCTATTGGCTTGGGGGTTATGAGTAGATACAAATTAAATAGCCCAGGGTGCTGGTGCATCCCCGTCGATTTCATAGCGTTTTAACGCGTCTTTGTTTAAGATTGTGTCTGTGGAGGTTTTAGTTAAGTATACAACTGACATAAACTAATGATAATTAATTCAAGAGAAAGGGGACTGACCAATGAGCCTATATGATAAATACATCTTACCTAGCTTTTTAAATTGTGCCTGTGGCTCAAAGCCAATCAATTACCAGAGAGAAAAGGTGGTTCCCCAAGCTTCAGGAATAATTTTAGAGGTGGGTATAGGGTCTGGGCTTAACATCCCATTTTATGATCAGAGCAAGGTAGAAAAAGTGATAGGACTTGACCCCTCAGCCGAACTTAACGCGATGGCTAAAAAGGTCGCCGATGAGTACAAACTGCCGGTCGAGTTTATGCTCAGTGGTGCTGAGAATATTGCACTACCGGATAACTACGTGGATACGGTCTTAGTCACCTACACTATGTGCACGATTCCTGATGCCTTGAGCGCTAATAAGGAAATGCTTAGAGTGTTGAAACCCGGTGGCAGGCTTATATTTTGTGAGCATGGGTTGGCGCCAGATGCGGGAGTATCTAAATGGCAGAGTCGTATTGATCCTTTTTGGGGAAAGATTGCTGGTGGCTGCCATTTGAATCGGAATATACCTGAATTGATTCGTTCCTCAGGCTTCCAGATTCAAACGATGGATGAGATGTATTTACCCAGTACACCGAAGTTTGCAGGTTACAATTATTGGGGTGTGGCTGTTGCGAGCTAGCTTATAGGTTAAAGTGAACTTCAGTCGCCACTAAGGTTTCACCACATTGGTCACAACGCACTTGCGCCTTGAACGATTGCTCACATGGCCTATGATGCATAAGCATAGGCTCTCCTTTGCCTGTTTGACACCATTTATCTCCCCAATCTAAGAGAGTGATGAAATAAGGAAAAAGGTCCTGGCCTTTGTCGGTGAGGTGGTACTCATAACGCAGCGGACTCTGATGATAGGGTTTTTGGCAAAACACTCCCTCATTGACTAGCAACTTCAGTCTATCGGCAAGAATATTGGTCGCCACGGGTAGTTCTTTGTGGAAATCGTCGAATCGCTTAAGCCCATGAAAAGCCAGTGCGACAAGATTTGCTGTCCATCGATCACCTAGTAAATTTATAAGATTTCTATAGAGGGTCTTGCCTAGGTCATCACTTTGACTTGAGCTAGATCGTCGACGATTTTTAGTTACTCGTTGATCTTTTCCTGCGCCAGGTCCTGGAATAAACACCACATCTTGGCAGTGCAGACTTTGGTTGCAGCAGTTACATTGCATAATAGGCCAAAAGGCCTTTCCGCACCGATTATGGATTAGCTCTATGGAATCCAATTCTGGCGTCGAGAAATACTTTCGCTCCCAGTGCATCGCCATTAGGCCATTATGGTAAAGCTCAATAGACTTTTTGGTCATGTGATAGGTGGGCCGACTTGGATTGGTTTCGTTTTTTCGCAGACAGTCGACAGATTGAAGCCAGTTGAGTCTATCGGTTAAAACTCCACGAGAGGCTCCAGTGGCAGATAGCATTTGAGTAAAGGTATTAATACCCCAAAGCACCTCTTGAATAATTAAAATACACCATTTATCACCGATTTCATCAAGAGCACGATTGATCGAGCTAGCTTTAGTGCTGAGCGTATTTTTCATAGTGGAGGTTGCCCTGGCTTATTTCCAGAGATCCTCGCCACGGCTCCACCATGCATGAAATCCAGAGGGCACCCTATGGGGCATTTTAATTCGCGCAATAGGCCCCTGAGCAATATCTTGGGCATCAAAAATTTGTAACTCTGATTTCCATGTGTTGCTATCGGTTACTAGTGACATTATGTACCCATGGTCCTCCACGCTCTCACGGTTAGCGCCTTTAACTGGAGCAAAAGGCGTTTCACTGCCGTAGACACCATCGCCATAGTCCCATTGAGTAGACTGGCCGGTATCGTTGTTATATTTCACCACGCCATTAAACCGCAGGGTATAACCGCCTTCTTCTAACAGTGGAATTCGCTGATGGTAAGCATATTTTGATTTAACACCCTGGTAAATTTGATTGATTTTATTGAACTCTGTATTCAAATCATCAATATCACCTTCCCTAACCTCTCCGGTGACTAGGTTAAATCGCCAACGGTAGTTGTTAGCTTCCAATCTCATATAGGCCAGCATATGCGATAAAATACCATCTTCATTTGTTGCAGTAGGCATGGGGTTAATAGATCGGCACCCGTCCATAAAGATCCAATCACCTTCTTCCCAGCAATTCGAAATATGCAAAACAAAGCAGGGTTCACATTCAAACCAGCGAACGTCAGAGGTTTGGCCATAACGCGGGATGACGCCAAAGCGTGTTGGAATATCTCGGTGAAAGCGCAGTACACGCATATTGTGGTTGCGTAAAACATCTAGATCATGGAAAAAAGGCAGATCATGGAGAATAGTATAGTTGGCACTAAAGCCTATGTCGTGGGGGAGTCTGGGCCCGGGTAAATCTATGGCGACTTCATGTCTAAGTGTTCCATCTGGATTGGCAACACCATAGGTCATAAAAGGTGCTTCATCGCCATAGTCCATAAAAATTAATTCGCCAGTGCTCCAGTCGACATGGCTATGGGCTGACATGTTACGAATAGTACGGCCCTTTACGTCAAAAACACCTTGATTTTCCAGGGTCAGAGGATTCATTTCATAGGGAACGCCCGCGTTGTACCAGGTAGGTATGAGCTTGCCATTAAAAACAATAACATCGGTATTGCCGGTATCTTTAATAGGAAAGTCGGGCAAAGAAAAATCGAAAGGCCCCATAACTCCAGGCCATACTGCCTTGTGCTCGGCTAGCTCATGTTGCAACGCTGCGGTATGGATGTAGCTATTACGGTAGGATGCTTTGCCGTCTCTGATATACACAGCATGAACCATGCCATCGCCATCAAAAGGGTGGTAGAGATTTTTAGGCTTAAAAACGGGGTTGGGGCCGTTGCGATAATAAGCCCCAAATAGGTCATCGGGTAACTCGCCAATCACCTCAAGGTCTTCCATGGCGATTTCGTCAGTTGTTGGCGCGTAGGCCCCATGCAGGTATGGGTTATCTAATTCATAGATCCACTCTTGGGTGTCCTTAAAAAGCGGCGCAGACCCAATACACTTTTCAGTAATCTCAAAAAAATTGGCACTCATATCTTTTTACCTCAAAAACGTTGACAAACTATGCCTTAAAACAGTCTACTTATGCAAGTATATTGGCCATGCTGGTCTTTAGGGACGATAGTGATTTGCCTGAAGCCGTGTAGTTGGTTAATATCTGATCGATAAATAGCCTAACAATAAAAGTAAGAGCTTTCACGAAATAAGGGAATACAGATGTCATTGACTAATCTTCGCTTGCCGATCATTCAGGCTCCCATGTTTTTGTTGTCAGGTCCAGAAATGGTGGTGGCTAGTTGTCAGGCTGGCATTATCGGCTCATTTCCCTCCCCTAACGCAAGGACTGTTGAAATATTAGAAGATTGGCTGAAGGTAATTACCGAGGAGCTGGCATCTTCAGCGACTGCTGCACCCTGGGCTTTTAATCTTGTCATGCATCGTTCTAATACTCGTCGACACGAAGATCTTAAACTCGCGATAAAATATCGAGCACCCATTGTAATTACGGCACTAGGAAGTCCTGCGGAGGCAGTTAAGGCAGTGCATGCTTATGGTGGTAAGGTGTATGCGGATGTCACAACTATTGATTTTGCTCGTCGTGCGGCACAATCGGGCGTAGACGGTCTAGCTTTGGTTTGTGCCGGCGCCGGAGGTCACACCGGACAATTATCTCCCTTCGCGTTTATTGATGAGGTAAGGCAGTTTTTTGATGGCGAGATAATTCTTTCAGGTGCTATCGGTAATGGCAGGGCTATTCGAGCAGCGGAGATTCTTGGTGCTGACTATGTCTATATGGGAACGCGATTTATTCCAACAGAGGAATCTCTTGCCCAGGATGATTATAAGGCGATGGTGATAGAGGCCAGTGGTTCTGACATAGTCACCTCAGATTCAATCACAGGCGTTAAAGCCAATTGGCTCAAGGGCAGTTTAGTTAAAGGGGGATATGATGTGAACAACATGCCTCCTCCTGGAGCGATTAATTTTATTAGTGCGGCTGGTGATGTGAAGCGTTGGCGAGACCTATGGGCTGCGGGGCAAGCAGTGGGGTCCAGCGAAAGTTTACAGTCAATCGCTGCAGTGGTAGAGCAGTTAGAACAAGAGTATAGGGCCTGCTTATGAAAACTTCTTCGCAACAACGGAGTCATGATTATCGTGAACGGGGGTGGTGGTGTGATGACACTTTACATGGATTGCTCGAGTTACAAGCAAGAGAAAATCCAGACCTACTCGCGGTCGCTGATCAACCTAACCGTAAAGAGCTAACAGGAGATGAGCCTTGTCGGCTTAGCTATGCTGAACTCCATGCAGCTAGCACGCAGGTTGCCTGTCAGCTTCTTAATAAAGGCATTGGCGCGGAAGATCGCATTATCGTGCAACTCCCTAATATTGCCGAGCTTGTGATTTGCTACATGGCGGCTAGTAAAATTGGGGCGATCATATCACCCGTTCCCGTGCAATATGGCAGTCATGAATTACACCATATTCGCTCAACTATTTCACCAGTAGCTATAGTCACTATGGGTCACTTTGGTGCTTTACAATTAGCCCAAAATGCCGAGACCATTACTGATGCTAATGTTCAATTATTGGTCTTTGGATCTGATCTTGGTTTCACCTCAGAAAATGACCCAGGCAGCGATCAACAACTCAGTGCTTACCAGCTTAGCCATCCCTCAGGGTCAGATGATATTTTGACTATCTCTTGGACATCGGGGACTACGGGAACGCCAAAGGGAGTACCAAGGTCTCACAATATGTGGCTTGCGACTGCTAAATGTTGTAGTGAGGCCGGAAATTATCGACCAGGAGACCGGTTTTTAAATATCTTTCCATTGGTCAATATGGCCTCAATCGGCGGGTTTTTATTTCCAGCTCTATTGGTGGGATGCAGTATTATTTTGCATCATCCTTTGGACCCTGCACTCTATTTAACCCAGTTACAGAATGAAAAAATCACCTTCACTATTGCGCCGCCGGCCTTGTTAAATCAACTCGCTAAATCACCAGAGATGTGGAACCAATTTAATTTCTCCCACCTGCGATCAATTGGTTCTGGTTCGGCACCACTTGCACCTTGGATGATTGAGACATTTAGCCAAAAATACGGTTTGGACGTTATAAATTTTTATGGATCCAACGAAGGCATCAGTTTGTTCTGTACGCCTCTGCACACAGCTAACAGTGATGTTAGGGCGACTATGTTTCCGCGATTGGGTTGTGGGATTGATCATTTTAAGTCCTACGCCAATAACGCTTCACTGAGTAAGGTGGTCGATGCTGAGACCGGAGAGATCATTACTGAATCGGGAAGGGTAGGTGAATTACTATTTGCTGGCGCAACTGTGTTTGATGGATATTTGGGCACTGATAATAGCGAGCTGTTTAGTGATGATGGTTATTTTCATACCGGTGACTTAGTTGAGATTTGTGGCGACCCTCCATGGTTCTATCGCATTGCAGGGCGTTGCAAAGACATTATTAATCGTGGTGGTATGAAAATATCGCCGGCAGAAATAGATGTTTTACTTGAGGGCTTACCCTCTTCTGTTGAGTCTGCTGTGTGCGCCTACCAAGATGATCACCTTGGTGAAAAAGTGTGCGCCTGCGTGGTTCTTGGGCCAAACACGAATAACATTAATTTACAGGATGTCATTAGTTTTCTGGCTGATCAGGGATTGGCTAAGTTTAAGCTGCCAGAGCGAGTCGAGTTTTTTGAAAGCTTACCTCGCAATCCTCTGGGCAAGGTTCAGCGTTTTATATTGGAAGAACTTGTTAGCCAAAGACACAAGGAGATTGAGTAATGAATACACCAATTTATGTTCTGGGAGGGTCGCAAACCGATTTTGCCCGCAACTGGGCGAGAGAAGGTCTCACGATTTACGATATGTTTCGAGAGACGCTAGACCAAGCTTTACACTCAACGGGCATTGACCCCGAGCAGATTGAAGTTGGCCATGTGGGTAATTTCGTTGGCGATTTATTTTCTGGGCAGGGTTTAATAGGCGGTTTTTTTGCCGAGGCACACCCTGAATTGTCGTCCATACCAACCAGCCGACATGAGGCCGCTTGTGCATCAGGATCGATTGCTATTTTAAGTGCAATGCGAGACATAGAAAGCGGGCATTATGATTTAGCCTGTGTTTTGGGTCTTGAGTATATGCGTAACGTGAAGGGTAAAACAGGTGCTGAATACCTTGGCGCAGCGACATGGAAGGGTAAAGAGGCAACTAACTGTGATTATCCTTGGCCCTACATGTTTAGCCAAATTATTGATGAATATGATGCCCGTCACGGTATTAACTGCGACCATTTAAAATCTATTTCAAAAATAAACTTTGATAATGGTCGCCGTAATCCGAACGCTCAAACACGAAACTGGGATTTCCCGCCACAATGTTATAGCGACGATGATCAATACAATCCAGTTATTGAGGGTAAGATCCGGAAAATGGATTGTGGGCAAATTACTGACGGTGCCGCCTGCATTTTTCTAGCGAGTGAAAAGGCCGCTAAGACCTATGCTGCTGAACATAATTTAAAACTTGATGATATCCCAACTATTAAGGGCTGGGGCCACAGGTCTGCTCCGATTAGCTTGGCAAGTAAATTAAAGTTAAGCGCGGGCAATCCCCTTATATTCCCTCATGCTAATCAAGTTATGACTGACGCCTTGGGTCGAGCAGGCTTCGCTAGCATTACAGATCTTGACGGTTTAGAAACACATGATTGTTTTTCTATTACCGAGTATATGGCTATAGATCATATCGGGTTAACGGCCCCAGGGGAGAGCTGGAAAGCTATTGAAGAAGGTCGCATTGGAATGGGCGGAGATTTCCCCATTAACCCCAGTGGCGGACTACTTGGATTAGGGCACCCAGTAGGAGCCACCGGTGTACGAATGCTACTAGACTGTGCAAAACAGGTAACAGGTCAGGCGGGTGATTATCAAATCGCAGGCGCAAAAAATATGGCCACTTTTAATCTGGGTGGGAGTACAACTACTTGCGTGAGTTTTATTGTCGGAGTTAACTAGTGAAACAGGCTTTTATCTATGATGCTATCCGAACACCAAGAGGTAGGGCGAAATCCGACGGTGGATTAACAGACCTAACACCCTTTGAGCTATTAAGCGTGCTTTATGACGCGCTTGAAACGCGCACTCAGTTGGATAGAAATTTGGTTGAAGACGTGGTGCTTGGTTGTGTGAGTCAGGTAGGAGAGCAAGGCGGCAATGTCGCTAAAGCCTCACTGCTATTTTCTGGGTGGCCTGACCAGGTGCCTGGAATAACGGTTAATCGTTACTGTTCGTCGGGGATTGATGCCATTAATGTCGCTGCAATGAAAGTGATGACAGGGCAAGCCCAATGCACCATAGCCGGAGGCATAGAAATGATGTCTCGCGTGCCTATGCTGTCAGATAAGGCAACTTTGTTTGCAGATTCAGAGCAGGCTTTGCGTCATCGTATGCTAATGATGGGCAATGGCGCTGATCTTATAGCGTCTCTGTTTGATATGAGCCGACAGCAGGTTGATGAGATTGCATTTCAAAGTCAGCGACGTGCTGCCCATGCCAGAAGTAAAGGATGGTTCTCCTCTATTATTCCTGTATTTAATCCCGTTAAAGGCATCATGGTCAGCGAAGATGAATGCATTAGAGAGGGTATCTCTATGGCGGAACTGGGGGGGTTAAAACCTTACTTTGCGGATATAGGTGCGCAGGGAGTTGACGCTCTGCAGTGTCGAGAGCACCCTCAGCTTGATAGCATCCGACATGTCCACACGGCCGGAAATTCTCCTGCCATGGCAGATGCCGCGTCTCTTATCTTAGTTGGCGATGAGTTTCTGTCAGAACACTTAGGCAAAAAGCCAAGAGCAAGGATCGTTGCTGTCGCTACCGTATGTGATGACCCTCTGGAAGTCGTTTCAGGTTGCGCTAAAGCCACTTCGACGTTAATGCGAAAGCAAGGTCTAAGCAGCGCAGACATCGATTTGTTTGAACTCCATGAAGCCTTTGCTGCGACTAGCCTTAAGTGTCAGCGTGATCTAGATATTAGTAATGATAAATTAAATGTTAACGGCGGTTGTATTGCTTTAGGGCATCCTATGGGAGCCACAGGCGGCATCATGATGGGCACTTTGATGGATGAGTTAGAGCGGCGACAGCTAAAGACAGGTATTGTTGCAGCAAGTGGTGCAGCCGGAAGTGGCACGGCGATGTTAATTGAGCGCCTATAGTTTTCATTATTAAATTCACGGAAAGCATTCAATCATTCGTCTACATTAGACGGTAATTTTGGGAGTCTGGCTGGGGTAATTTCATGAAAAACGTTATTCAAAAAATATTTATTTTGGTTGTTTTTCTAACCACATCTTCGGAATTACTTGCATCTGAGGGGCCTCAGGTAAAGTCTTTAGATGGCTTAAAGCCAAGCCGCATTCTGTTTGTGGGGAATAGCTATCTCTACTATAACGACAGTTTACATAACCATGTAAAACGAATGGCAGCGGAAAAATTTCCTAAAAAAGCGAAGTTCGCTAAGTATAAATCGTCGACGATCGGCGGCTCCCGACTAGCGCACCACAATCTTGACCATCTGTTAAAGGCCAAAAATATAGGTGTAAAAAAACCATTCGAGCTGGTTATTCTCCAAGGAGGCAGCATGGAGCCCCTATCAAAGAAGGGGAGGCGACAATTCAATGAACAAGCTAAAATAATGATCGAAAAAATAAAAGCCAGTGGTGGTGAGGCTGCACTTTATATGACCCATGCCTACGTAAAACCCCATAAAAAATATGCTCCTGGAATGATCGACGATATTAAAAGTTTATATATTAAAGCCGGAAAGGATAATAAGGCGCTAGTCATACCTGTAGGTGTTGCTTTTGAAAAAGCCTATCAATACAGGCCTGATATTGTACTGCACAAAAATTTTGATGGCAGCCATCCTAGTTTACTGGGTACATATTTAGCAGCTAATGTTGTTTTTTCGTCTATTTTCAAGACGTCACCCATCGGATTAAAATACAACTATTTTGATGCCATTGAAGATGAGGATAGAGATTTTTTACAAAAGGTAGCTGAAGAAACTGTAAACGATTTTTTTAATTAGAGTGCTGGGCTCTCGCTTAGTACTTTAACTACTGTTGTTCTAGCTCAACCGCCATAGATTCATTAGGCCAAAGGTGATTGAATTCTTCAATACGCAGTAAGCGTTGGTTAAGAGTTTCCTCATGCTGACCACTGTTGACCAAACCCTGGTAACTGGCGATCAATCGTTGGATCATTACTGGATCGGAGTCACGGCTAGCCGCCAGATATAAGCCATTAGAAATACCATCAAGTTTTAATACTGGTTTAAAGGATGAGCAGTCTAAATCGTTCCGACTACAGAGTTGCATCATGCCACCATCACTCATCGGAAATAACTCGACGCGACCCAGTAGTGCTTTTTTTACATTTTGATGATTACTGTTTACTGGCTGCAAATTTTCGAAGCCTCTATCTTTTAGATACTGGTGATGGATATGTTCATTAACGACCCCCATACGCCATTTTTTCGCGTCCTCCAAACTGTTGATGCTAATATCATCTCTCGCCGTTAAACGGAATAAATAATAGGCCACAGGAATTAGTTGCCCGACCCATTGGAACTGCTCTTCCCTAGTTGCGTCTCTTGCAATGGGGTAGATAAGTACATTGGGCTTAGTTTGAGCTTTAAGGTAGGCGCGTTTCCAGGGTTCGAAACTTAACAGATAGTCCTGCTGGGCATCGTCCAGCAAGTACTCGACAAAAGCGGTAGCTTCTCCTCCGCTGCCAGAGATATCTGCCTTGAGAGTAAAGGGGGAGGCTTCAGTCAGCAGTAATATAGGTGGTTGTTCAGCATTACTGATCGTCGGCAACATTATCATGAGTATAAAAGCCAAGATTGGGTGGCAGTTTACTCTAGGTTTATAATTTCGAGATAACATTGGGCAGATACGCAAAGGTGGCCTCACAAAATTCTGACAACTGCTGAATATTGGACTGCAACTGTGCAGTATAATTTTTACTATTAACCTCTCTTTGCTGAAGTTGACCCGCACTATCTCCTAGCGCTATAAATCCAAAGTTTGAGCAGAGTCCAGCTAACGCGTGTGACGCACCACTTATTATTTCGTGATTACCTGACGAAGCCGTACAAATTTGTTCCACTAACCGTCTAGCTGAAACTTCTGCTTCTTTATAGAGGGATCGAACTTTTTCTACGCCCAGTGTCGCGCAGTGGTCTTGGAGAATATTCATTGCAATAAATTCATTGTTATTGAGGCTTTGGTTCTGATGAGCGCTACCATGAACGCCTGGAAATAGGTGTGCGATAGAGGTGACAAGTTTGTTCATATCTAAA
>Ga0209035_10000457_pt1 | contig 16096 bp, 18 predicted proteins | sample MarorgKNORR_S2LV_6_FD_188220 | JGI IMG/M metagenome (GOLD analysis project Ga0209035, IMG submission 188220) | Marine microbial communities from the Southern Atlantic Ocean, analyzing organic carbon cycling - AAIW_A/KNORR_S2/LV (SPAdes) (version 2) | ecosystem: Environmental > Aquatic > Marine... | reverse complement strand
AATGCCAATGGGACAGGAAATGTTTATGTGATTGATGGCATACAGAAAAAATCGATCACTCTAGAGGTTGGAGTAAATTACATTTTTAACCATTCAACAGATCATCCCCTGCGGTTTTCTACTACCCCAGATGGAACTCACGGTGGTGGCGTGGAATATGCAAAGTGGGTTTATACCTATAATCCAGGCAGAACTGAGATTGAGGTCAACTCTGAAATCCCCACTACACTTTATTACTATTGCTCTATTCATCCAGGCATGGGTGGCACAGTATCCATTTCAGACTAGTTTTTAATTAGAAAGGTAATAAAGCCCAGATTATTTCTGGGCTTTTTATATGTACACATCAAACCTAGTTGTTTTTCCTGAGACTTGATAGTTAATTCCAGTATTAAATGGTTCAGCTTTAATTGGTCTTTTTACAATCATTTTTTTAACAGGCATTAACTGCAGCACCTCAAAGTCCATTTGGGGTTTATTGCTAATTTGCTCAACCTCTAATATCTTTGATAAGTATTCTAGTTGTCCCGAGCCAAGCGCAGATTTTTTTGAAGGTGGGTACATTGGATCGTAGTAAATTACATCAAACTCTTGGGCTTCTCGTGCAAAAGAACATGCGTTACCTTGCACCATAGTTAGATTTAAAAATAGATTGTCTTGAAAAGGTAGACTTCGATTAATCCCATCCTGCAATAAGTGGAAGAGCAATTTACTTTGCTCTACTGCTGTTACTTCATGGCCTAAGCTTAAAAATAATAATGTATCTTGAAGCAACCCTGCGGTGCAATCAAGAATTTTGAGAGGCTTAGGTGACTTGCCTAAAGCTTTTTTAATCAATTTCTCGTGCTCGACTCTTTTTAAACGCCAGCCGGTAGATCCTGAATTAAAATTAATAATAAATTGATTCTTTGCTCTAGCTTCAGGGTGAAAAAATGATAATCCTGAGTCGCTAAATTCTAAAAAAGGCTCTTCGGTGTTGCTTGGTTCATTAAGAGCTTTAATACCTATGCTTTGCGCAAGAGTCTCAGCAATGTTTTGATGTTTTTTAGAAGTGTAATAAAGACTAGTGATCATACAAGGAGCAATAAGACTGCTCCCAGTCCAAGTCTATATAAAACAAAGGGGGTCATACCCACCCTTTCAACAAATTGCAAGAATAATTTAATGGTTAAAAAGGCAATTATTGCTGAGCTAAGAAAACCTATGCTTAAAATTAAAAGATCATCTAGAGTAAAGACATGCTCTTGTTTTGTAAGCATTAAAATCAATGCGCCTATGATTGTTGGGATACTTAAAAGAAATGCAAACTGAGATCCCTCTTTTAGGTTAATACCAATCAATAGTGCGCCGGTAATTGCCATGCCTGACCTTGAGGCTCCTGGAAAAACAGCAAGAGCTTGAAGGCAGCCTATCAAAAAAGCCATGCTAATGGTCATGCTTATTAAAGATTTAGATTGAGAAGAAAACTTAAAAGCAAGCAATAAAAAAACCGCAAAAATTACATTGGTCCATGCAATAAACTCGACGGTATAGTCTCTTGACGCAATCGAGTCAGAAAATATTAAGCCAACAAAGACTATTGGCATTGTTGCAATCATTAGATTTAAACCTAAGGTAAATTGATCTTTGTCTCTATGGCTGGTCCATGGCAGCCATGCTTGAATTAACTCTTGAAGATCATTTTTAAAGTAAAAAATAACCGCAGCTAGAGTGCCCCCATGAACCGCTATATCAAAAAATAAGCCAAAATTCTTAGTTTCTAATAAAAGTTCAGGAAGCTGCAAATGGGCAGAGCTCGAAATAGGTAAAAACTCAGTTAAGCCCTGAATAAATCCTAGAAAAAGTGCTAATAAAAAATCTGAAATCATTTCTTTTTATACTCTGGAGTTTTTAAATAAACTGGATTGGCTGTCTCAGGGTCAAATACTCTCCCTGATTCAAGCTCCTGTTTTGCAAGCACTGCAATAGGCTCTGCACTTCCCAGGGCATTAGGTAAAAAATGGGAATTTGCGTTAATAGAATCTGGCCAACCTGTTCCAGCAAAATATATATTACTTGTATCACTGCAAGATGATAAGTCTTCCAAACTTTTTACTGATTCTTCGTCAAGGGGCACTATCTCTCTTGATATTTTTTTAAAAGAACAAAAGTAGCTTTCATTTTTATCTGCCTCTATTGCTACAAATATTGTTGCCTCTGTTTCTGCAATCCAGTTAGAGGCCTCATGGGCAATTGATTTTAAATTTGAAACTGGAATTAATGGTAGATTTTTTATAACAGCAATGGCTTTCAGAAATGAAGCAGTAATTCTAAGAGCGGTATATGATCCTGGGCCTTGAGCATAAGCCAAAGCATCTAAGTCATCAAAATCCTTTTTTGAATTGAAGCCTAGGCGTGAAAATAAATAATCCCAATCTGGTCTATCTTTTCTTGCATGGGTTTGGGTAAAAGTATTTATCTCTTCTAAGTTCAACAAAGCAATAGATGAATAACATCCACTTACGTCCAAAGATAAAATCTTCATTTACTTAAAAATGCTCATTGATCCCGTCGAAGACATCTTCAACTGCTAGCGAGCCATCCACAGAAATATAATTTAATGGGCCTTGGTCTGCTTTAGATTGGTAATAGTCCACCAAAGGCTTGGTTTCATCATGATAAACATTTAATCGATATTTAACCGTTTCAGGTAAATCATCTTCTCTCTGAATAAGAGGTTCGCCAGTGACGTCATCCAACCCCTCTTTGATTGGAGGTTGAAATGTTAGATGGTAGTTTCTGCCGGATCCCAGGTGCACCCTCCTCCCAGACATACGATCAATAATAACTTCGTCATCTACTTTAATTTCTATAACGTGCGTAAATTCAATCTTATTTTCTTCGCATAGATCTGCTTGACCTATCGTTCTAATGCCTCCATCAAACAAAAAACCTGAAACACAATCAGCTTGCTCAATTCTATCCAGGATAAGTTCAATAATAATTTCATCAGAAACCAAGCTACCTGATTTCATTATTCCGCTAACTTTTTGACCAAGTGCATTACCTGATGCTATAGCAGCTCTTAGCATGTCTCCAGTGCTAATTTTTGGAATATTTAAGGAATTGCAAATTAAATCAGCTTGTGTGCCTTTGCCAGCACCTGGTGGCCCTAAAAGTAATATTTTATTCATATTTCTAATACTGCAAATGCAATAAGGTGGTTGCTTTCATCGGCTAGACTAACATGAGACTTGGTGATGCCCAAGTCTTGCACGAAAGATTTCGCAGCATCAGAAAAGATAACCTCAGGCTTTCCAACTTCGTTGCGAAGGACTTGAATGTCTTTTGGAAAAATGGGATCTCGAAACCCGGTTCCTAGTGCCTTGACCAGTGATTCTTTTGCAGCGAATTGTTTACCAAGATATAAGATTTTTGAGTCTTCTTTTAATTTTTTGTATATCTTCATCTCCAAGGACCCAAGAATCTTTGCTGCAAAGTCATCATGAGACTTCATGGCTTTGATGCGATCAAGGTCAACGAGATCTGTTCCTATGCCAAAAATCATATTTTAATTTTTTTAAAAAACTTTCGGCTACTTAGCTCTCTTCCGTCCAAGCAAGCATTGATTGCAGTTTGAGATAAATCTTTTAACTTAAGTTTATTGATCCCTCCAAGGGCTCTATTCTTTATACACAAGATCTCATGAGCTGAAAAGCCCTTATTGTCTTCTGATGGCTGAAACCCTCTTTCTGGAATGTAGGAATAAATTAGCGATTCTTTAAAATCAGAATTTTCAAGCATATCGGTATCACAATTAATTCCATAGCCCAAGATATCAAGAAGATCTAACTCAAAAGCCCTAAGCGAAGGCTCTGAAATTGCATCAGCACGAGCCAGTTCTACAAAATTTTTATATAAATTATATAACTCTTGATTGGCTAACCCCTTGGGTAAAAGACGTACCATTAATTCATTTACATATAGGTAGGTGTATAAATCATGGGGACCTTTAATTGCTTGAGATAAAAAATTTGAATCAATTTGCGTTAAGGTTTTCATCTCAGATTTACCTGTTACCATGATTTTTAAAGCTGAAAATGGTAGCAGATGTCCAAAAAATTTAGATTTTGGATTTTTTGCTCCTTTGGCTATCACTGAAATTTTGCCAGAAGATTCTGAGAATAGCTCTGCAATAATGGAGGTATCACCAAAGGATCTAGCATGCAGCAAAAAACAAGGCTCCCAGTTATGAGGCATCGTGACTCGAGCCAACCCCGAGGCTGCTTAAATATTGGGCGTCATTGTTCCAATTTTTATTCACTTTTACAAAAGTTTTTAACATAACCTTTTTATTTAACATCTTCTCTAATTCCAATCGTGTCTGCTGACCAATTCTTTTAATGTTAGATCCTTCATGACCAATAACAATTCTTTTTTGGCTGTCTCTGGCAACATAGATAATCACTCCAATAGAAAGCATCTTTTCTTCCATTGATTTTGTTTCTACTGCAACATACGTTTCATGAGGTAGTTCGTCACTTAAAGAGCGAATAATTTTTTCTCTAACTAATTCGCTAATAAAAAAATTATCTGGAATTTCTTTCTCTTCGACCTTATCAGGATATAAATGATTGTTCTCAGGAAGAGCCTTTTTAATGCACCCTAGCAAATCTTCAATGCCTTCATTGTGTAATGCAGAAATAGGCACATAGTCAAGAAAGGAATACTGGCTATCAATTTCTTGAATTAACGGCAATAACTCATTTTTATTCTGCACTTGATCAACTTTATTAAAAACGCATATCGCATTTACTTTTGTTTCTATGATTTTTTGCAAAACTTGTCTGTCTTGGTCCTGTAAAGCAGTTCTGTGAAGAATAAATAAAACAAGATCTGAGTCTTCAATTACACTTAAGGCAGAATGATTTAGTACTTTGTTCATGGTTTTGGTTGCTTTCATGTGAATGCCTGGAGTATCAAGAAAAATCATTTGGTAATTTAAGTCTGTCTTCACTCCTAAGATATTGTTTCTAGTTGTTTGAGATTTTCTGGATGTGATAGATATTTTTTTATCTAGAATAGTATTAAGAAGAGTCGACTTTCCTACATTAGGTTTTCCAACTATCGAGATATATCCACAAAATTTTTTATTCATGCTTTGCATATATGCTCTAAGATCAGCTCGGCAACTTGTTGCTCAGAATCTTTTTTAATACTTGAAGACGCCTTGTAAAATTTTTGCTGAAACTCTACATTGCATTCAAACTGATTACCTTCTTTGTTTGGAGTTACCTTATATGTAGGTAAATCTATGTTTAAAGCTTGTAATTTTTCTTGAAGTCTAGATTTGGCATCTTTAAAATCATCAGATGTATTTATAAGCTCGAGCCTACTTTTAAATATTGCTAAAATAAATTCCTTGCTCTCATCCCAGCCTAGAGAAATAAATACAGCACCCACACATGCCTCAAGTGTTCCAGCATAGATTGAATATTTATGAGTTTCGTCAAGTTTAGTTGTTCCTTTTGAAAGTTGTAGATCATCACTGCAATCAAACTGCAAGAACATTTCACTTAAAGTCTTTGTATTGACTAGCGAAGCTCTAACTTGAGTTAAACGTCCCTCATCCATCTCCAAGAAGGAATTAAATAGATACTCAGAAATTATAATCTCTATAACTGCATCGCCAAGAAACTCTAAGCGTTCGTTATTTTTAGTTTGCGAGACACTCTTATGAACCAGAGCCTGCTTAAAATATGGAAGCTCTAGGTAAGATTGATTAACTTTGATAACGCTATTTCCCATGTCTAATTAATAAAGCCAGTCCTGCTAAATGATGGTACGCAAGACCAGCATTTCCAAGTCATCCAGATTAGTTCGCCTGTTCCCATGAAATTTTCTCTAGGTACAAATCCCCAAATCCTAGAATCGCTGGAATTATCTCTATTATCTCCCATCACGAAATATTTATTAGGTGGAACAGAGAACTCTTGAGGGTATGAAGAACTAACTCCTTGCAATCTTATAACTCTGCTGGATTCTTCGAATACTTCCTTTAAAAGAGTTTGATCAGATTGATGTAAAATAAGCTCTTGATCCAAAGGCAATCCATTAACATAAAGTTTTTTATTCACATACTTAATAGTATCTCCCGGTTTACCTATTAGACGTTTAATATAGGGAACATTAACGTGAGGAGGGATAAAAACTACAACATCTCCATATTCAGGGTCAGCAGCCAAGGCAAACGGTTCTCCAATTCTATTTATCTTAAGTCCGTAGCTATGCTTGTTTACTAAAATAAAATCTCCAACCTCTAAACCTGGAATCATCGAGCCTGAGGGAATTTGATAGGGTTCGTAGATAAAAGTTCTTAGTACAAAAATAATAAATACGGGAAAAAACCAACCTCGGCCTGTAGATTTTAAGAGAGCATTGTTTCTATAGAGCCCTATTATAAGTATAAACAAGCAAATAAATGATCCGATGAATAAAACTGTTCCAAGATCTCCGGCATTCACAAAGATTCTATAAATTCCGAGCAGAGCGAATAAAAATCCTACGATATAAAGAATTTGCTGAGTTTGATCAGTAAGGGTTTTATCAAGGACTTTATATATCCAGACTCCGATTAGTGTAAATACACTTAACAAGGCTAAAATAAATACTGGATCACGAAACATTATTTCTCTCCTGAGTTAAAGTAGTTTAAAAATGCTTCTTGTGGAATAGAGACCCTTCCAAACTGCTTCATTTTCTTTTTGCCTTCTTTCTGTTTTTCTAGTAATTTCTTTTTACGACTAATATCACCACCATAACATTTTGCTGTAACGTTCTTGCGAAGTGCTTTGACCGTCTCGCGCGAGATAATTTTTGAACCCATTGCAACTTGAATAGGGATGTCAAACATCTGTCTTGGAATTAATTTCTGTAAGTTTTTTGCAACATCTCGTCCACGCGCCATAGCAAAATCCTTGTGAATAATTATGGATAAGGCATCAACCACATCATTATTTAACAACACATCAAGCTTTACTAAATTAGAGGCTTGGAAATTTATAATATTGTATTCAATAGAAGCATAGCCTTTGGTTGTAGACTTTAAGCGATCAAAGAAATCAATAATAACTTCTGCTAATGGCATCTCGAAAACTATGGATACTTGATTTCCAAAGTATGTCATATCTTTTTGAGTTCCTCTTTTTTGAGTACACAGGGTGATAACATTACCCACATACTCTTTTGGGGTGAGTATTGTTGCTAGAACATAAGGTTCGCGAATCTCGCTCACATAGTTTAGTGAGGGGAGCTGTGATGGGCTATCACAATCAATAATCTCACCATCTGTTTTTACAACCTGATATTGAACAGAGGGTGCCGTTGATATTAAATTTAAATCATATTCTCTTTCTAATCTTTCTCGCACTACTTCAAGATGCAAAGTTCCTAAGAAACCACATCTAAAGCCAAAACCCAGAGCATCAGAAACCTCAGGCTCGTAAATCAAAGCTGAATCATTAAGCACAAGTTTTGAGAGCGCATCTCTAAATTTTTCATATTCATCAGAGTCTACTGTGAACAATGATGCAAATACCTTAGGCAATACCTTTTGAAACCCAGGTAAGGGTTTTGTAGATTCATTTTTAGCATCCACGATAGTGTCTCCAACTGGAGCCCCTTGGATATTCTTAATGCCTGCAACCATGTAGCCAACTTGTCCTACCCCGAGCTCTTTTCTTGGTAATTTTTTAGGAGAGAAAATACCAATTTGATCGGCTAAATAAGATTGTTGTGTCGAATAAACTTTTATCTTCTGACCTTGCTGGATTGACCCGTTGATGACCTTAATAAGAGATACGACTCCTAGATACGCATCAAACCATGAGTCAATAATCAAGGCTTCAAATTCCGCAAGAGGATCACCATCTGGTGGTGGAATTTTTTCGACCAAAAGGTCTAATAGCTCTTCAATTCCCTCTCCTGTCTTGGCGCTAACAAGGGGTGCAAGAGTAGCATCAATCCCTATCATCTCTTCTATTTCTTGTTTTACTCTATCTGGCTCTGCCTGAGGTAAATCAATTTTATTTATAACAGCTAAAACCTCTAAACTTTGATCTACTGCTGTGTAACAGTTGGCTAAGGTTTGGGCTTCAACCCCTTGAGAGCCATCCACAACCAGCAATGCTCCTTCACATGCAGAAAGTGATCTAGATACCTCATATGAGAAATCAACATGGCCGGGGGTATCAATAAAATTTAATTGGTAAACTTGATTACCTTTTTTGTAATCCAGTGTTACAGCCTGCGCTTTAATCGTAATTCCTCTTTCTCGTTCAATGTCCATGGAATCTAATATTTGATCAGACATCTCTCTCTTAGAGAGTCCGCCGCAGTACTCAATTAATCTATCGGACAGGGTAGATTTACCATGATCTATATGGGCAATAATGGAGAAATTTCTAATATTTTTCATCTTATGCGTAATGCATGACTATTCTATAAGAAAAGCCGGTTGGTTATCAGCTTTTCTTATGTATTTAAGATGAAATTATTGGACGGTTACAGCAACAAAGAAACGAGTAGCATTTCTTCTTCCCTCAATCAAAAGTTTATCTCCAGAGCTAAAACTCTCAATCAAGCTCTCAAAGGATGCAGCATCTTTAAATTCATAAGGTTTACCCTTGGACCTAATACCAATAAGAATATCGCCTGTTGTAATTTTTCCATATGCTGGTGATCCGTTATTTACTCTAAGAACTAACACTCCATTTTCAGGGTCGCTTGGTTTGGCGTTTTCATTAGATAAGTCTTCAATTTTAAGACCTAAGGGATCTGAAGAAATCTCATTTTTAGCGGGAATAAATGCACGTTGATCGACTGGAAGCTCGCCTAAGATAAATTTTAAAGTAATGGTCTTGCCATCCCTGATTACTTTTGCATTTGCCTTTGCTTGAGGTTTTATTCTACCTACAACATGAGGCAGATCTGTACCAAACTTAATTTCCTTACCATGAAACTCAATAATGACATCGCCAGGTTGCAAGCCTGCCTCATCACCTGACTCACCTTTCTCTACATCATTAATTAAAGCGCCATAAGGTTTATCCATGCTCAGAGCTTCTGCCATATCGTTATCCACCTCACCCACTCTTACTCCAAGATAACCGCGAGAAACACCTCCCTCTTCAATGATCTGATCGGCAACTTCCATCGCAACATCAATTGGAATTGCAAATGCTAAACCTTGATATCCTCCGCTTCGAGAATATATCTGAGAATTGATACCGACTACCTTGCCATTAAGATCAAAAAGGGGTCCTCCGGAATTACCAGGATTGATTGCTGCATCTGTTTGAATAAAAGGAACGTAGTTACCAATATTCTGGTTTTGAATGCTTCTGCCTTTGGCGCTAACAATCCCAGCTGTGACTGAAAAATCAAATGAAAATGGCGATCCAATTGCAACAACCCAATCACCAACTTTAAGCTTTGAACTATCGCCAATGGCTACTGTGGGTAAATTTTTACCTTTAATTTTTAAAACTGCTAAATCTGATAATGGGTCAATTCCAACAACTTCAGCAGAGAACTCTCTTCGATCATTCAGAGAAACTATTATCTCGTCAGCCTCATCAACTACATGAAAATTTGTAAGCAAGTAGCCTTCTTTAAAAATAAAACCTGAGCCATACGAAACGGCATCTCTAGTTTGAGGCTGTTGAGGCTGTTGTTGGTAACCCCTGGGAATACCAAAAAAGCGTTCAAACTCTTCAAACCCCCTCAGATTATTGCGCATTTTAATCTCTTTTTTAGAGGTAATATTGACAACAGCTGGAGCTGAAGCTTCGACCAGCTCAGATATATTTTGAGGTAATGCTGATGCAGAAGAAACGTTTGCTGAGATGCTAAATAATAATAATGTAACAAATGTATATTTATAAGAATTCATTTTTACTTCCTGTTATTGATAGATTGAATCATTTTATTTGCTATGCCTGGAGGGACATCACCGTAAACGGTTAGGAGTCTGCCATCTCTTAATGGAATCAAATATATCCAATTTTTATTTGCCTTGTAATATTTTACCTTTTTAATTCCAAGTTGCTGATTTTCAATATGGAAATAAAGATTATTGCTTCCATTTGTAAACTGATTAGGGTTTGCTGGCGATGGAGTAAAACCTACAGGCACCCAATCCCTAGACACGGCTTGGGAATCATGAGGTTGATTTGACTGCATAATGTGAAGCATATGGTCCATAATATTTTGGTCTGCATTTAGCAGCAGGCCTTTAGCTTCATCGCTAGAAATAGCTGATGATAGTTGCATGGTACTCTGAGGATCAGCATTAAATCTGCCAGCATCAAATTGATATATGGCCATCAAAGTTACCAACACAGTGGCGGCTGCGGTCAAGCTATTCAAAAGTATTGGATTTAATTTAGGAAGGTAGCTAAAAAGCTGAGTGACCTTTGAGGGCTGCTGAGTCTTTCTCTGCATCAGCTCCGAAATTAATGCATATTTATGCATAGTATCCTTTAATAGTGGATCAGTGTGTAGGTTGGCAAGACTCTTCTCTAGTTCATGCTGATCAAGCTCGCCATCAAACAATGCTGAAATTTGCTCTAACTTCTTATCCATTTAAAATATTCTCCTGATTCATAAATTCTATAATAAGCTGTCTAGCTCTAAATATTCGTGACCGCACTGTCCCAACTGGGCAGGTCATGATAATTGCAATATCTTCATATGAACGACCATCAATTTCTCTCAGCGTGAATGCTGTCCTTAAATCTACTTCAAGGGTTTCTATATATCGAAAAATTTGATCTGATGATTCGCTTGCTATTAACTCTATTTCTGGAGATATAAATTGCGCAACGTCATGCTCTGTCTGGTCAAGCGAATCTGTTTTCTTTGCACTCTTGGAGTAGCTACTAGCAAAATCATTTTTTGCTAAATTAATTCCTATTCTATATATCCATGTAAATAGGGCGCTATCACCACGGAAAGAGTCAATCTTTTCCCAAACTCTTATAAAGGTTTTCTGGCAAAGTTCTTCGGCTTGATCTCGTGATTTGGTGTATGCAATCAAAGAAGACAAGAGTTTTGGTTGATACTTAATCACCATAGTTTCAAAAGCAATTGGGTTTCCAGATTTTATTTCACTGACCAACATCTTATCTCCATTTCCCTCATTCATGACTTTCCTCGTTTAATTTGACATGGTAAATATGAAATAGTTTCACTAGCCTTGGAAGTTTTTTAAATTTTTTAAAATAAAATCTTCTTGGGCAGGATTATTCAGTGAATTATTTTTGAAAATAAAATCATAGAGCGGTTGGTCCTCAAGATCCAGTATGCTATTAAACATTTTAAAATCATCTGCAGATAAAGAAGTTAAATGCTTGTCGCTATAACGTCGAAACAGTAAATCAAGCTCTCTCAGACCTCTTCGGCACTTCCATTTAGTTTTATTAATTTTGATATTCATCTTCATAAGTTAATATAGTATCGTTAATGCATCCTATTTATAGTTAATACAAAAAATTGAAAGATAATAGTTACCTTACATTCGGCGCTACTATGCTTGAGACGCTTACTGTACTTCGTATGGATGGAGATTTTGACTCTGTAATTGATTTATTACAAGGGCAGGTTACTTCTGATTGTAGCGCTCTATCTCATGGCATTGGTCAACCTTCGGCATTGTGCGATGAAAAAGGTTACGTATTATGTAATTTTGATATTATTTTGCAGGATTTATCTGTATTTATTGTTATTCCAGCAGATCAAGAAAGTACTTTTATACTTGAAATTAATAAATTTGCCCCGTTTTACAAAGTGTCTGTTCTTTTAACAGATATTCAAATTCTGGGATTATTGCGAAGTATGAATGAAAAATTACTAAAAAATGAGCATCTTATAATTAAGACAGGCAATTGTGTTCTAACAATGCTTTTAAGCTCTGGCTCAGAGAAGAGAATCTTTAATGACCTAGAGAGCATGGATCTTTCTAATTGGCATATTAATAGAAAATTACTTGGAGACCATGCAATTTGTTTATCAAATCAAGGGAAGCATAGACCTCATGAGCTTATGCAGAATCATTTAAGAGTAAGTTTTACTAAAGGGTGTTTTAGAGGGCAAGAAATAATTGCACGAATGGAGTATCTTGGTAAGCAAAAAATGCATACCAAGTTAATTATTCATTCTGAGTTAAATGAAATTGAACAATATAATATTATTGGAGAAACTTACCCCCATGAAGGAAAACTGTTTTCCTCATGCATGGGAAAAATTAATCTATTTTCCAGTCAATAATTTTCTCTCCTTGCTTTGCAAGTAAAGAATTAATCTCTGAAAAATGCTTGCATCCAAAAAAACCCCGATATGAAGACAAGGGTGAAGGGTGAGGAGCAATCAAAACTTTATTTATATTTAAATCAATAAAATACTGTTTTTTTTGCGCAAAATTTCCCCAAAGAACAAAAATGACATTACCTCTATCACTCAATTTTTGAATAATTAGATCGGTTAATTTAGACCACCCAATTGTCTGATGGGAGTTTGGAATTCCTTCTTCAACAGATAAAGTAGAGTTTAAAAGTAGCACGCCTTGCTCTGCCCATTTAGTTAAATCTCCATTTGAGGAGATCGGTATCTTTAGGTCACTTTCAAGTTCACGAAATATATTTTGTAACGATGGTGGTATCTTTAATTTACTATCTACTGAAAATGCCAGTCCATTTGCTTGACCTAAACCATGATATGGGTCTTGACCTAAAATTAAAATTTTTGCATCGTTAAAGTTAACCATTTCTAAGGCCCGAAACATTTTTAAGAGAGGAGGAAAGACAGAAATATTTCTTTCAAATATAGGTGTGATATTTGCACTAATCTCACCAAGAACTTCCTCGCAATAAGCCTTCCCTAGGGGCTCTAGCCATGGTTCTGGAAAGTGTAAATTATTCAAAAAAAATATCTAAAAAAGTGGTCAATTTTTATCCACAAAAACTGTGGATAAAGTTTGGGATAACTTAGTATTTGTATAGTTTAGTCCTATTTAATAAGGTTTCATGCAAATTGATCAAAAACTAATCAATATATTATAATATAACCGTAAATCAAAGATTTAGATGAATTTTATAGATTTGGTGAACATATATATCTAGAATATTGGGTTAGCTTAATACCATTCTTTTGTTCTGTGGGCAAGTATTTTTTTAAAAAAAAATAAATTAGAATAGATGCCCTTTATAGTTACCATAAATAATGCTTATGAAAGATCAAAAAAATACCCTTTTTTCTCAATATGCTCTTAATGGGTTAACCCTAAAGAATAGAGTTGTTATGGCTCCTATGACAAGGAATTTTTCACCCAATGGGGTACCAGCTGAATATGCTCCAACTTACTATTCTAAGCGAGCATCTGGGGGCGTTGGTTTGATCATCACTGAAGGTGTTGAGGTAAGCCATCCAGCTGCAAGTGGTTATTCTGATTGTCCAAATCTAGAAACTGATAAATCAAAAAACATGTGGGAAAAGGTAGTTAGTGAAGTTCATAAAAATGGTTCCCCAATCTTTTGCCAGCTATGGCATGTTGGCGGAATAAGGAAATTGGGCATGCCCCCTTCTCCAGAAATTCCTGGATTTACTCCATCTGGTTTTGTTAAGCCCGGCAAGAAGGTTGCATATGAAATGACGAATGATGATATTCAGGAATTAATCGAGGTTTATGCTAAAGATGCAAAAATTTGCGAGGAACTTGGATTTGATGGCATTGAAATTCATGGTGCTCATGGATATCTTATAGACCAATTTTTTTGGGATAAAATTAATTTGCGATCTGATCAGTATGGGGGCTCAATTGAAAACAGAGCTAGACTTGCTACAGAAATTATTAATGCATCGCAAAGGAATACTGCTGATAGCTTTCAAGTTGGAATAAGAGTTTCTCAATGGAAGCAACAAGACTATGAAGCGAAAATTACTTCAAGCCAAGCGGAATTAAGTTTATTCTTTAATTTACTCAAAAATGCTGGTGCAGATTTTTTACATTGTAGTACTAGGCGTTTTTGGGAAGGAGAATTTCTTGAGGATGGAATTAATCTTGCTGGAATTGCAAAGCAAGCCACTAAACTACCAACTATAAGCGTAGGTAGTGTCGGCTTAAATAAAGATTTTATTAAACTGTATGCTGGGGATCATCAAACCCAAAGAGCAGACTTAGACAAGTTGCATGAAAAATTAAATAGCGCTGAATTTGATCTAATTGCAGTTGGTAGAGCCTTGCTCTCTGATCCTGATTGGGCCAATAAAGTCGAAAGTGATCGCGAGGAAGACATCATTCCATTTGATAAAAGTTTTGTTGAAAGCTATGTATAAGCTAGATATTGCAGGAAATAGATCTTGCTTTCAAAACATGATCAATGGATCTAAGTTGCATTAACAACTCATCGCTTGGAGCATCTTCTAAGTCAATTATATTTATAGCTACTTCATCTCTACTTTTATTGGTCATATCAGTAATATTAAGCTGCAGAGAGGCTATCAGATCAGTAATTTGACTAATCATTCCAGGCTCATTTCTATTAATCACAACCAATCTATTTGAAGTGCTCCTCTCTTGGTAGATACTTGGAAAATTAACTGAATTAACAATTGTTCCATCCATTAAAAAGTTTGCCAGTTGATTTGCCGCCATTACAGAACAATTAACCTCTGCCTCTTTAGTGCTTGCTCCTATGTGAGGTAAAAGAATAACGTCCTGGCTATCTGATGATCTCTTGATAAGTTTAGGAGTTGGGAAATCAGTTACAAATCTTGAGAGTATGCCAGAATCAAGTGCTTGAATAACATCGTTGCTATTTACTATCCCACCACGTGATAGATTTATAAGTTTGGCACCTTTTTTGAAATATTTTAAATTGCTAGCGTTAATTAGGTTAGTGGTTAAATCCACCAAAGGAACATGCAAAGAAACATAATCTGATTTTCTTAATAAAGCTTCTAATGTTTCTGCTTTTACAACTTCTCTTGGTAACCTCCATGCAGAATCGATTGAAATATGTGGATCAAATCCAACCAATTTCATTCCAAGGGTTTGAGCAGCTTGAGCTAACATAGAACCAATAGAGCCCAATCCAACAATTCCTAAAGTTTTACCAGCAAGCTCATTCCCAGCAAATGTTTTCTTTTGAGCTTCCAGCGCTTTATTCAAAGACTCAGAGTCATTAAGCTCAAGAGATTGTGAAAAAGATATACCCTCAAGAATACCTCTTGAGGATAGTAGCATCCCACAAATAACTAGCTCCTTTACTGCGTTAGCATTCGCTCCTGGTGTATTAAAAACAACAATTCCTTGTTTTGATGCATCTGGTATTGGAATATTGTTGACCCCAGTTCCTGCTCTTGCAATACAAGATAAGTTATCGCCAAACTCATCATTGTCTAATTTATGGCTGCGTAATAACAATCCATCAGGGTTTTCAGAAGACAGTTTGAAGTCATGGGCTTTTAATATAGCCAGCCCATCCTCTGCGATATTATTAAAAGTCTTGTATGTATACATGTTAACTAGTGTAATTTTAGAATATTTTGAAAGTCGTAGTTTAGTGCATTAAGCGTTAAACCCAAATACTTCTTAAGGTTTTATGTGATTAAAAACTAATTGAAGCTATAAAGTCTAACTAAAATAAAATTTTAGCTATACGCTTCTAAAAGTGTTTCAAGAAATTTTTTCCACTCGTTTAGATCCTTCTTGTTAAAAATGCCTTCTCTTGGAGAATAAAAGGTTGAATTTCTAGAGTCTTTTTGTAAATCATTTAAAGAAGAAAATACTCCTGCTCCTAACCCTGCGGTTATAGCAGCTCCAATAGCAGTGGATTCAGTACTTTCTGGGACTCGGACATCATGCTTGATGCAATCTGCGAGCAACTGAGAAAATTTCTTATTAGCTGCCATTCCACCATCAATTGATAGGTTCTTGATTGGAACATTGTCTTTATTTAACGCGCCTTTAATTTCAAGAACTTGATAAATCAATGCTTTAAACGCAGAAGTAACTATATCTTTTTGCGAGGTGTCTCTAGTAATACCGTAAAAAGAAGCT
>Ga0209035_10000456_pt1 | contig 16141 bp, 19 predicted proteins | sample MarorgKNORR_S2LV_6_FD_188220 | JGI IMG/M metagenome (GOLD analysis project Ga0209035, IMG submission 188220) | Marine microbial communities from the Southern Atlantic Ocean, analyzing organic carbon cycling - AAIW_A/KNORR_S2/LV (SPAdes) (version 2) | ecosystem: Environmental > Aquatic > Marine... | reverse complement strand
ATACTACAAAAAAATTAGTTGCAAAAAACGACAACTACGCTTTAGCCGCTTAAGGCTAACCAATGCAAGAATTGTCTATGGTTTGAAGCATTGGCAAAATACATAGTCTAGCTTTGCTGTGGTGTCTAAACGCAGTTAAAGTAAAATCTATCTAGACTAGTCTTTAATACCCTGCTCTTCGGGTCATTAAGGCGAAACACAAAGAGCGAGCTAAGCATGTAGAAGTCAGGTTGAAGAACTAACGGACGCGGGTTCAATTCCCGCCGCCTCCACCATTTATATTTACAGGGTACTGTCGAAGTGCTCCAGCATTTTTTTATAAAGCATAAATCTATTCTCTGGTTTTCTAAAGCCATGTCCTTCTCTTGGAACAATGATTAACTCATGTTCTTTTCCTGCTTTCTTTAAAGCATCTGCTAAAGCATAAGCATGCTCGATTGGAGCTCTTTGATCCTCTTCTCCTGAAATAATAATAATTGGTGCTTCTAGCTTATCTGCTTGCAATACTGGTGACATGGCTTTAATTTTTTCTAAATCTTTACCAAGGGTTTTATCTAGATACTTGCCGCCCCATTTAATGCCTTTGATATCTCCTTCGTTGTAAAGCATTTCTAAATCAAAGACTCCAATATAAGCAACGGAAGATTTGTAGAGATCCGGTCTAAGCATCGGAGCCATGGCTGCCGAATAACCTCCAAAACTTCCTCCATAGATACCAATTTTTGCTGCATCAGCTATGCCTTGCTCAATCGCCCATTCGGTTGCTTCTATAATATCTTGTTGAGTGTCTCCCCCCCATTCTCCAAACCCTAATTGGGTGAATTCTTTGCCGTAGCCTGTTGAGCCTCTAAAGTTAACTTTAAGGACTGCATACCCAGCTTGAGACAAGATATGAGTATCTGGATCAAAACCCCATGAATCTCTTGCATGTGGGCCACCATGAGGCATCACTATCATAGGTGCAGATTCACCATCTTGTTGATCTTTTGCCTTAGTGTAATAGCCGTAAATATCCACTCCATCTGAATTTTTGAAGTTAAATGGAATTTCTTCCTCAAGACCGGCATTATCAATCTCAGGCCACATTGCAAACAGCTCCCTTAGTTGACCTTTTTCCATATTGTAAAGCCAGTATTTTGGTGATGAGACAGAATCTCTAATTTGTAAAATTGCTTTATCACGATTTTTAGTTAGAGCCACTAGGCCGATCTCTTTGGTATCGAAGACTTCAAGATTACCGTTATTAAATAGATTCACTGCTTGCAAAATAGATTCTTGCAAAGGGCTATCAATCTCCAACCAATAAGCTTGAGAGTATCCAGGATTGAATGTTGCACCCAATACTACATCATCAATGATTTGCGGATATGCATCATATTTTGAATGATGGAACACTACCTCAGTTTTTCCTGAAGTAGTGTCAATACTTTTTAGCTGATAGGTAGAAGTCTCGGTGCTGTCTAAAATATGAATTGTTGAATCATCTTTAGAGATATTCACTGGATAAATTTCTCCTTCGCCAAATGGAGATTTACTCAATACTTCCCAATCGGATTTTTTTGAAGCCCTATACATTGTAACGGTGTTGTTATCGATATCACTGCCAACTGCAAATCTCGGTATGCCTTTGCTGTCTGTTCGCACCTGTCCTCCAGCAAGAGGAGATTTCCCTAATTTCTTTTGCTGGCCGTTGTAAACGTTTAACCTTACAGAGGTTGAAAAACTTCCAGTATTTGATTTGCTCCATTCGTTAACTGATAAAACAACATGCTTATCATCATCTTCTAAAATATTTTCTACATACCCGCTAGAAAATTTATCTACAACTTTTCCTTTTGTTTTTTGAGAGCCCGCTCTGCTGCGTCTTCCAAAAACATACGCTGGCTTAGAGGAATCAAAATTAATACTAAAATATTCACCTCCAGAACCTCTGCCCCATTTTTTATTATAGTAACCAATCCGAATTAAAAGACGTTCGTTATTGGCCCACATATAACTGGCAACCTCTTCTTCATTAGGAAAAATAATGGTATTAATTCGGGTCATATCCTCAGAACTCCATATGGTTAGACCTTTTTTACCATCATCCATTTTAGTAATAACGCTAATCATTTTTCCGTCAGGAGAAATATCAACTCCAGTATAAGAAGGTAGGGAGCTAAATCTTGTTATGAAATCTTCACTGACTCCAAGTTCAGCTGTCAAGCTAAGATTAATTAATAAGGTAAATGCAAGGATAATATTTTTCATTTGCAAAGTTTAGTTTACAGATTGTGAATGTTCAACAATAAAATATATTGAGTATATATTTAATAAATAAAGTGGACAGATGAAATGAAGATCATTAAACTACCGCATCTAATATTTAAAGATATGGCAAATAGTAAACAATCACTTAAAAGAGCTCGTCAAAATGCTGACAGGTATAAATTGAAGCACTCCCAGAGATCTCAAGCTCGAACAGCAGTCAAAGCTGTCAAAAATGCTGTGGCTGAAAATAATAAAGAATCCGCTTCAGAGTTGCTTAAAACTGCTGAAAAAGTATTAGACTCCATTGCTGCAAAAAAAGTGATACATAAAAATGCAGCCGCTAGAACTAAAAGCCGCCTGGTAAAAGCGGTTAAAGCAATTAGCTAAGACTCAACCCCCCATCATTTCATTTGCAATCATGCCAAGCAATTGACTTGTTTTCTCGCCTGTAAAACCAGACATTGATACTATGCCTTTGAATTGGGTTTGAGCCTTATTAACAGCTTTATGTAGGATTGCAATTAACTCATTTTCCTTGTCATCGTCAAGAGTATCTTTTTTATTCAAAGCAATCCAAATACTTTTTTCCAACAAACTTGGGTCATAGGTTTTGAGCTCATTTAACAAAACAGTAAGTTGTTCTTCAATATGCCTCTCAGGATTTTGAGGGTCTAATAAGATTAATAAATGGCCTGTTCTAGAAATGTGTTTTAAAAAATTAAGACCTAATCCTGCTCCCTCAGAAGCCCCCTCTATTAAGCCAGGGATATCCGCAATAATAAAAGATGTATCGTAAATTTGAACGGTGCCTAGATTTGGCCGTAATGTTGTAAATGGATAGTCACCAATCTTAGGGCGGGCAGCTGAAACACTATTTAAGAAGGTTGATTTTCCAGCGTTAGGGAAACCTACAAGGCCAACATCTGCCAGTGAGCGTAATTCAAGTCGAATAGAAAACTCATCGCCTGGCCATCCCGGAGTGTGACGTCTAGGAGCTTGGTTGGTGCTAGATTTAAAGCGAAAATTTCCTGCGCCGCCCTCGCCGCCTTTGGCAACTAAATAATCAACTCCCTCATCGCAACAATCATAAATTATTTTTTCTGAAACAGCATCAAAGATGACTGTTCCTTTTGGAACCATAACAATCAAATCATCGGCATCTTGACCAGTTTTCTTATTGCCAGCTCCGCCTTGACCATTCTTTGCGATTAAGAACTTCTGGTTTCGAAAATTAACCAAGGTATTAAGATTTGCTCCAACTCGAAAAATAACATCTCCGCCTTTCCCGCCATCTCCGCCATCAGGCCCACCTCGTGGGATAAATTTTTCTCTTCTGAAACTTGTGCAACCGGCGCCACCGTTCCCAGCCCTTGCTTCAAGCAGAGCTTCGTCGATGAAGTTCATGGATTACTGAGGGACGACGTTAACTGTCTTCTTTTGCTTAATGCCTTTGTATGTAAACTGCACATGTCCACCTGAAGTTGCAAACAAAGTATGATCTTTACCCATTCCAACATTCTGACCTGGGTGAGTACTGGTTCCTCGCTGGCGAATAATTATTTCGCCTGGTTTTACAAGCTGACCACCAAAACGTTTTACACCCAATCGCTTTGAATTGGAGTCTCTACCGTTCTTACTGGAACCACCTGCTTTCTTATGCGCCATCTCTATTTACCTACGTTAATTTCTTTAATTTTGATTTGTGTATACCTTTGTCTATGGCCAATCTTTCTCATACTATTTTTTCTTCTTCTAAACCGTAAAATCGAAATCTTTTCTCCTTTTACTTCTTCAATCACCTCAGCCACGACTTTAGCATTTTCAATGTAGGGTTGTCCTACCTGAACATCATCTCCATCTACATAAAGCATAACAGTTTCAAAGGCATGCTCTGCACCTGATTCTTCTTGCATAAGGTCAATTTCTAGGGTTTGTCCTAGCTCGACTTTGTGTTGTTTTCCACCGGCTTCTATTACTGCGTACATAGTTATCTCTAAAGGTGGCAAAATATACGCTTTATAAAGGAAATTATCAATACTTATGTATAATTTTAGGCTTCAATTTATTTAAGATGTACAAAATCAAACAATCCACACAAAGTGAGCTTACTCGAGTTCAGTCATTAATAAAAAAAGAACTGGCATCTGAGAAGATTATTCGAGAGATTTATGAATATATTTTTAATTCAGAAGGTAAGAAAACGCGAGCATTGATTTCCTTATTAGCTTCAAAATCATGGAATATTGCAGGTTCTGGAGCTCCAATGTCGACTGCTATAAAAAATACACGAAGAATACAATTGGCAGGTGTAATCGAGCTCTTGCATACTGCTACATTAGTCCATGACGATGTGGTTGATGAATCAGACCTTCGTCGAGGTAGTAGATCAGTAAATCAAGTATGGACTAATTCTTATAGTGTCCTAATGGGTGACTTTATATATTCCAAGGCTTTTATTTTGATGGTTAAATTAAATCAGGAGCTCATTTTGGAAGAGCTTGCAAAAGCTACTAATGACATTGCTAAAGGAGAAATAATACAACTAGGTTTATTTAAAAACAGAGATTATCTTACCTTGAAAAATCTTTTAAAAGTCAGTTATCTTAAGACCGGTAGATTATTTGAAGCATCTGCAAAGACTGGTGCAATGCTTGCTAATAGATCCAATGATGAAATTAAATACTTTGGATTATTGGGTAAAGCCTTGGGGATAGCTTTTCAAATTCAAGATGACATTCTAGATTATGAAACCATTCAATTGAATACAGGCAAGCCAGCCTTAAAAGATTTTAGAGAAGGAAAAATTACTTTCCCTTTGTTTTATGCAATAAAAAATGCTTCAAAAACTGATAGAGAATTTCTATTTAGCTCCCTTGGAAAAGAGAAGCTATCGAAAACTACACAGAGAAAAATTTATGATCTCGTGAAAATGGATAAGGCAAATCAACAAACAAATGCATTATTAGAAAAGTATCTAAAAGATTCTACAAAACAACTAACAAATCTCAAAGATCATTCTTGCTATGATGAGATGCTAAACTTAATTAGCTTTTTAAAAATAAGGGAAAAATGAAATTTGTTCCAGCCCCTCAATACTCTAAAGAAGATTTAGTTGCTTGTGGGAATGGTGATTTATTTGGACCAGGCAATGGGAGATTACCTGCAGATGAAATGCTCATGTTTGATTCAATTGACCAAATTGACCAAATCTCAGGGAAATATTCCAAAGGTAGAATTGTTGCAAACTTGAACATTCATGAAAGCCAATGGTTTTTTAAGGTACATTTTAAATCTGACCCTGTGATGCCGGGATGTCTAGGATTAGACGCTATGTGGCAATTACTAGGATTTTATTTATGTTGGTTAGAATTGCCAGGATATGGGCGAGCTCTTGGGTCGGATAAAGTTAAGTTCTTTGGGCAAGTAACTCCAAACGCAAGAATAGTCAGATATGAAATTGACATTAAAAGAGTTATTAATAGGGGTGCAGTTGTTGGTTTTGCTGATGGGAACATGTTTGTTGACGATCGACATGTCTATTCAGCTGATGGACTGAAAGTTGGACTTTTTAAGGATACCAGCGAGTTTTAATGAAGAATGTAGTAGTTACCGGCATGGGAATTGTCTCCTGCATTGGAACAGGTCTTGAGGGAGTTTTAGCGAGTCTTAAAACAGGGAAATCTGGTATCTCAGCAAATTCAGTTTATAAAGACATGGGTTTTAGAAGTCAAATCTCGGGATCAGTAGATATAAGCCTTGCTGATTTAATAGATAGAAAAACACTTCGCTTTATGAGCGAGGCATCTGGCTTTGCTTATATTGCTGCAAAAGAAGCCATTAGCAATGCTGGACTTGCTCTTGAAGAAATGGATACTTCTAGAATTGGAATTGTTGCAGGATCAGGAGGGGCCTCGTCAGCAGCTCAGATTGAAGCTTCTGATGTGGCGAGAAAGAAGGGGCCTAAAAGAATTGGACCTTACGCAGTTACAAAAACTATGGGAAGCACGGTCTCAGCTATCCTTGGCACAACACTAAAATTAAGAGGTGTAAATTATTCTATTTCTTCTGCATGCTCAACAAGTGCTCATTGTATAGGTCATGCTGCAGAGCTAATTCAGCTAGATAAACAAGATATTATTGTTGCTGGAGGGGCTGAACAGGAGCATTGGACCTCATCTTCAATGTTTGATGCTATGGGAGCCCTCTCCTCTCAATATAACGAGACTCCAGAAAAAGCCTCTAGAGCTTTTGATATTCATAGAGATGGGTTTGTAATTGCCGGAGGCTCAGGAATGCTTATTCTTGAAGAAGAAGAGCATGCCATCAAAAGAAATGCTCCAATTATTGCAAGATTAAGAGGTTACTATGCTAATTCAGATGGCTATGACATGGTTTCACCTTCGGGAGAAGGAGCAACTCGCTGCATGAATGGTGCAATGGAAATGTATGGAAGTGACGTAGATTATATTAATGCTCATGGAACTAGTACGCCAGTTGGAGATTTAGCAGAACTAGGTGCCATTAAAGCTGTCTTTGGTAGCAAAAGCCCTATTATTAGCTCAACAAAATCCATGACAGGTCATTCACTAGGAGCAACTGGTGCCCAAGAAGCTATTTACTCTATCATGATGATGAACAACAATTTTATAGCCCCCTCTATCAATATAGATCAATTAGTTGAGGAAGCTGAAGGACTGCAAATTGCTCAATCAATGACTGAGCAAGAAATTAAAGCTGTGATGAGTAATTCATTTGGCTTTGGCGGAACTAATGCGAGCTTAATTTTCAGTAAATAATATAGGGGATCTGGAATTTACTTGGGAGTAATGATTACAAAAGAAGTTTTGCATTTCTTAAGCTAAGCGAGAACCATTAACTGCCTTTTTTTCTGGAATGGCTAAAATAATACTCCCATCTGGTTGAGTAAATCCAGTCACAAGACACTCAGATATAAAAGGTCCAATCTGTTTTTTTGGAAAATTTACCACTGCAGTAACCTGCATTCCAATTAGTTTCTGTGGATTATAATGATTTGTAATTTGTGCAGATGATTTTTTAATACCTATATCCTCTCCAAAATCGATTTGCATTTTTATTGCAGGTTTTATAGCTTCGTTAAAAATCTTTGCATCAATCACTGTGCCAACTCTCAATTCAACACGCTCAAATTCTTCCCAGTTTAAATCACTCATTATTTTCTCCAGCTATTTTAGTTTTTAAGTGCTTCTTGAATTAAATTAAGTATCTGTAGGCTCCAAAATCTTCTACTTTTTCAAGGTCACCCTCTTCTTGAGCCACGGTATTTGCCAGCAGAGCAAGCGCTCATATCTATTAAGGATTATCTTCCCACCAAGGAAAAAAATCTGGCATGTCAGTAGAAATTTTGTTTTTAAATTCAGCAGATCTTTTCTCTAAAAATGAATTTACCCCTTCTTTAGCATCCTCTGAGGCTCCTCTAGAGTCAATAGCTTTGCTTTCTATTATATGAGCTTCGTATGGACCTGAACCTTCGAGCGAGCGCCACAGCATCTGTCTGGTCAAAGCAATGGAGACTGGCGCTGAGTTTTTCACCATATTTTGTGTGATCTCTACCGCGTCATCTAATAGATCATCTGAATTATGAATGCTTGAAATTAAATGGATTTTAAGAGCTTCCTTAGCATCAATAATTTTACCTGAGTAAGTTAATTCTAATGCTTGAGAAATACCAATAATCTTTGGTAAAAACCAACTACTGCAGGCATCTGGGACTATTCCTCTATTATTAAAAACAAATCCAAACCTGGCTTCATAAGAAGCTAAGCGAATATCTGCAGCAAGTTGCATAGATGCTCCAATACCAACTGCTGGTCCGTTACATGCCATGACAATGGGCTTAGAAAATTTGTACATGCGAAGTGTTAGGATGCCCCCCGAGTCTCTTCTAAAATCATTTTCTTCTATAGCAAAATTATCAAACGATGGATTGAAAGTATCTTGGCCAGATGACAAATCAGCTCCAGCACAAAAAGCCCTGCCCTTGCCTGAAATAATTACAGCATGCAAACTATCATCAGCCTCAATAATATCTAGGGCATGAACAATCTCTTCCATCATTGAGAAGGTAAAAGCATTTAGCTTATTAGGTCTATTCAAGAAAAGAACAGCGATATTATCTCGCTGCTCTAATAAAATATTCTTATAATCCACGAGGGTTTAAAAAGGTATGTCTTCCTCAGAAATATTCGATTCAGAAGGCTCTATAGATTTCTGAGCCGGTTGAGACTGATCGTAGGCACCGCCATCTCCAGAAGACTGTCTTCCACCCAACATATTCATTTCATTTCCTAGGATTTCTGTTGTGTACTTATCATTCCCATCTTTATCTTGCCACTTTCTAGTTTGCAACTTTCCTTCTACATAAAGTTGTGAACCCTTATCAAGATATTGCTCAGCAATTTCTGCTAATTTTCCAAAAAACACAACTCTATGCCATTCGGTTTTTTCTCGCTGCTCTCCAGATTCTTTGTCTTTCCATGATTCAGATGTTGCAATCGAAAGCGTTGCCACTGCTGTCTTTGTTTGGGTATAGCGTATTTCAGGTTTTTGCCCTAAATTACCTACCAAAATTACTTTATTTACTCCTCTAGCCATAATTACCTCTTATAATTCCCTAAGTTTAACTCGAAATAAATCAGCTGGATAAAATAACTGAAAATAAATGGATAAAATTTCTATTAAGGGTGCTCGTACCCATAACCTAAAAAATATTTCACTTGAAATTCCTCGTGGGGAATTGGTGGTGATAACCGGCTTGTCTGGCTCAGGGAAATCTTCACTTGCATTCGATACTATCTATGCTGAAGGCCAACGAAGATATGTTGAATCACTATCTGCTTATGCTCGGCAATTTTTGTCTATGATGGAGAAACCTGATGTTGATCAGATAGATGGGCTGTCTCCAGCTATTTCAATAGAGCAGAAATCAACCTCTCATAACCCTCGCTCTACAGTAGGCACTGTCACAGAAATATATGACTATCTCAGGTTATTGTTTGCTAGAATTGGGACGCCAATATGCCCTGACCATAATGAAGAGCTGTCTGCAAAAACAATCAGTGAGATCTGTGATGAAATCTATGCACTAGGTAATGGGAAAAAAATTATGGTGATGGCGCCAATGATCAGGGGCAAAAAAGGAGAGCACCTTGGGATATACGAAAATTTAAAGTCTGAAGGATTTGTGCGAGTAAAAATTAATAATGTAGTGCATTCTCTAGATGAGTTCCCTTTATTAAATAAAAATAAAAAGCATGACATCTCAGCTATCGTCGATAGATTGAAATTAGAAGATGGCGAAGATAATCGTTCTCGTCTCTCTGAATCCATTGATACTGCGCTTGGTCTTTCAAACGGTTTAGTAGAAATAGAAGTTATAGATGACAAGATTGATATTCTGTTATTCTCATCAAACTTTTCTTGTTCACAATGTGGTTATTCAGTGTCTGAGCTAGAACCAAGGATGTTTTCTTTTAATAATCCATTTGGGGCATGTGAAAAATGTGATGGTTTGGGTGTAATCCAGTATTTTGACGAAAAAAAATTAATCTCTGATTCTGAAGCTACAATCAACGAAGGCGTCATTAAGGGCTGGAATAGAAGAAATCGATTTTATTTCCATCAATTAAAATGCTTAGCAAAACACTATAAATTTGATCTCGATACTCCTTGGCAAGATTACCCTGAGGAAACGCAAAGAATATTATTATGGGGCTCAAAAGATAAGATCAATTTTTCTAAAAGCTTTAGAAGTGGAAGCAAGATAGTTAGGCAACATCGTTTTGAGGGTATTATTCCTAATACAGAGAGAAGGTTCAAAGAAACAGATTCAGAATTTATTAGAAATGAGCTAGCAAAACTGCTATCTGATAGCCATTGCAATGCATGCGAAGGCTCTAGACTCAAAAGAGAATCTAGAAATGTTTTTATTAATAGCACTCCTATTCAAGAAATTACAAATCAAAAGATTACTGATGCATTAAGTTTTTTTCATAAAATGAAGCTTGAGGGAGCTAAAGCTACTATTGCTGAAAAGATTTTAAAAGAAATTAAAGAACGCCTCACTTTTCTTGAGGATGTTGGGTTGAATTACCTTACATTGGATAGAGGTGCAGGAACATTATCTGGAGGAGAGGCTCAAAGAATTAGACTAGCGAGTCAAATTGGATCTGGTCTTGTGGGTGTAACGTATGTCTTGGATGAACCATCTATAGGTCTTCATCAAAGAGATAACGAAAAGCTTATTAAAACCTTGTTTCATCTCAAAAGTTTGGGCAATACTGTGATAGTTGTTGAGCATGATGAAGAGGCTATTAGATGCGCAGACCACATTATTGATATTGGTCCTGGTGCAGGAAAACATGGTGGGGAAATATGTGCTCAGGGAAAATTAGAAGATATCCTTAAATGCGAAGAATCAATAACTGCTGCGTATTTATCAGGCAAAAGAAAAATTCATTTTCCAAGAACTGCTAAAAAACCTGAGAATTTCATAGAGATCTGTGATGCATTTGAAAATAACTTACAAAATATTACTGCAAGAATTCCTATAGGTATTTTTACATGTATCACAGGTGTCTCTGGTTCTGGTAAATCATCTTTAATTAATCACACCTTAATGCCTATGAGTAGCTTCTTACTCAATAAGGCTAATCTAAATAAAGAAATAAAGTGTTCGCAAATTAAAGGTTTGGAATATTTAGATAAAGTAATTGGGATTGATCAATCTCCTATAGGAAGAACGCCTAGATCTAATCCTGCAACTTATACAGGCTTGTTTTCGCACATTAGAGATTTATTTTCACAATCTGAAGAAGCGAGGACGCGAGGATACAAACCTGGACGATTTAGTTTTAACGTCAAGGGGGGTAGATGTGAAGCTTGCCAAGGGGATGGGATGATCAAAGTTGAGATGCATTTCTTAGCAGATATTTATGTTAATTGTGATATTTGCAATAGCAAAAGATATAACGAGCAAACTCTTGAAGTTAAGTATAAAAATAAAAATATAGCGGAAGTTTTAAGCATGACCGTAGAAGAAGCTCTAGATTTTTTTTACGCAATCCCTGCAATAAAAAATAAATTGCAGACCTTGTCTGATGTTGGTTTGACATATATCACATTGGGTCAATCGGCAACTACTCTCTCAGGCGGAGAAGCCCAAAGAATTAAACTGGCAAAAGAACTTTCAAAAAGAAGCACTGGTAAGACCCTATTTACACTTGATGAGCCTACAACTGGTCTTCATTTTTATGATATTGAATTGCTATTAGGTGTTCTTAAAAGATTGGCAGATCAGGGAAATACTGTCGTTGTGATTGAACACAACTTAGATGTAATCAAATCAAGTGATTGGGTGATTGATCTTGGCCCAGAAGGTGGTAGTGACGGTGGTTTAATTGTAGCGGAAGGGCCGCCTGAAAAGGTTGCACAGTCAAAAAAATCCTATACGGGAAGATATTTAAAGGAAGCTCTAAAAACTTAAGATGCTAAGCCTTCCTTAAGCTCAGGTTCTGGTAAGGATGAAGAGCCATCTATATCTCTATCGACCCACTCTACATATGCCATATCGGCTTTATCGCCTGGTCTAAAACCAGCTTTTATAATTCTTATATATCCACCAGGCCTATTTTTGGATTTAACAGCAATCTCTTTGAACAGCTTGTCCACAATAGAGTCCATTCTTAATTTACTAAAAGCCCTGCGTCGATTCGCAACAGAATCTACTTTCGCCAAGGTGATCAAAGGTTCGATAAAACCTCTTAACTCTTTTGCTTTCTGAACAGTGGTTTTGATTAACTCTCTCTCAATAAATGCAATAGCTAGATTCTTCATCAACGCTTTGCGATGTGAAGAATTGCGATTAAGTTTTCTACCAGATTTTCTATGTCTCATTTTTTATCAACCCATTGGTGGCCAGTTCTCTAGAGTAGTCCCAAGAGAAAAGCCTTTAGATGCAAGAACATCTTTTATTTCATTTAAAGATTTTTTACCTAAATTAGGTGTTTTCAAGAGATCAAACTCTGTTCTTTGAAGTAAATCGCCAATCAAGAATATGCTTTCCGCTTTAAGGCAATTAGTTGATCTAACCGTTAGCTCTAACTCTTCAATTGATCTCATTAAGAAAGGATCAAAGTCATTTTGATCTTTCTTAGCTTCTTGCTCGGCAATTGCATCTAGGTCAACAAAAGCAGCAAGTTGTTGTTGTAATATTGTGGCTGCGTGCTCAATTGCTTTCTTAGGATCGAGAGTACCATCTGTTTCAAGATCGACAATTAATTTATCAAGGTCGGTTCTTTTTTCAAATCGAGCATTTTCAACTGTATAAGCCACTCTTCGTACTGGACTAAAAGAAGCATCCACCTTTAATGCTCCAACAGCTGGTTCCTCTTCATTTCTAGTATCTGCTGGCTCATAACCTCTTCCAGTCTTGACTGTAGCGGTGAGCGATAAACTAACTTTATCAACCAATGATGCAACATGATGCTCTACATCTGGTAGCTCTACATTGCCAGGCACTTCAAAAGAAGTTGAAGTAACTTCGCATGGGCCAGAAACATTAAGTTTTATAACTGCGCTAGTTCCTTCTATAAGGCTAATTGGCATATCTTTAAGATTTAATAAAATATCTATAACATCCTCTCTAACCCCCTCAATAGTTGAGTACTCATGCGAGATGCCATCAATTGTTACATCTGTTATTGCCGCACCAGGCATGGATGAAAGAAGTATTCTTCTTAGGGCGTTGCCCAATGTATGACCAAAGCCTCTTTCTAAGGGCTCTAAGATTATCTTTGAGGTATTATCGTCTATATCATCCACTTGAATGTCAGTTGGGACTAAAAGATCTATTACTGATGTTTCCATGATTTCCTTCCGTTTAATTATTATTTTGAATAAAGCTCAACAATGAGATTTTCATTAATTTCAGCACTTAAATCTGTTCTATCTGGAACAGATTTGAATACACCCTTGAGAGTTTTTGAATCCACTTCAAGCCACTCACATGCTTCTCTTTGGCCTGCTAGGTCCAAAGCACTTTTAATTCTTAGCTGTGATTTAGATTTTTCCCTTACTTCAATCTCATCACCAACCTGCACCTGATAGGATGGAATGTTTACAGTGGCACCATTTAAATGAAACGCCTTATGCGATACAAGCTGACGTGCTTCCGCTCTTGTAGATGCAAAACCCATTCTATAGACTACATTATCTAATCTTTGCTCAAGATGAGATAAAAGATTTTCTCCAGTATTTCCTTTTGATTTAGAGGCTTTCTTATAATAATTTCTAAATTGCTTTTCAAGCACACCGTACATTCTGCGAACTTTTTGCTTTTCACGCAATTGAACACCGTAATCTGAAAGACGAGTTCTTCTTAAACCATGCACGCCTGGAGCAGTCTCCATATTACACTTTGATTCAATTGATCTGGATCCGCTTTTAAGGAACAGATCTGTACCTTCTCTCCTAGATAATCTTAATGATGGACCTCTATACCTTGCCATATAATCTCCCTTATACCCTACGTTTTTTTGAAGGACGACATCCATTATGTGGCAATGGAGTTACGTCAGTAATACTTTTAATTTTTAACCCACATGAGTTCAAAGACCTAATGGCTGATTCTCTTCCACCGCCAGGACCTCTAACTTTTACATCTAAATTAATCATTCCAAAGTCTTTTGCAGCATTCCCTACTTTCTCTGCCGCTATCTGCGCAGCAAATGGTGTGCTTTTTCTAGATCCACGAAACCCTGATCCACCCGATGTTGCCCAGCAAACTGTATTTCCCTGCTTGTCTGTAATTGTAATAATAGTATTATTAAAAGATGCGTGAATATGAGCAATCCCATCAGAAATAATTTTTTTAACTTTTTTTCCAGTTGCCATATCTTAAGCCCTCATTGGTTTCTTGGGTCCCTTGCGAGTCCTTGCATTTGTTTTTGTTCTTTGGCCATGAACTGGGAGCTTTCTTCTATGTCGAATACCTCGATAGCAACCTAAATCCATTAGTCTTTTAATATTCGTACTAACAGCTCTCCGGAGGTCTCCTTCTACAGCATATTTAGCTACTGCAGTCCTGATTGTCTCCACCTGCTCTTCGGAAAGTTCAGATACTTTCTTTGAATAATCTAATTTTACACTGCTACAAATCTCTTGAGCAGTTTTTTTACCTATTCCATAGATATGAGTTAAAGCAATCTCAAGATGCTTATTTTCGGGTATGTTAACGCCTGCTATTCTAGCCATATTATCTTATCCTTGTTTTTGTTTATGCTTAGGATCAGTTTTGCATATAACATACAAAACTCCTTTTCGTCTTACAGTTTTGCAATCTCTACAAATCTTTTTTACTGATGCTCTAACTTTCATAATTATCTTTTATAGTTTTTTAAGTTTGTCTTCTTTAATAATGATGAGTATTGGTTGGACATCATATGCGATTGAACTTGAGCCATAAAATCCATTAATACCACAACTATAATTAATACTGAGGTTCCCCCTAAATAGAATGAAACTCCAGCAAAATTAATTAAAGCCAATGGCAGTAAACAGATCAGTGTTAAATAAATACTTCCAAAAACTGTGAGTCTAGCTAGAACACTGTCAATGTATATTGCTGTTTGATCGCCAGGTCTAATTCCTGGAACAAATGCTCCAGATTTTTTTAAGTTATCTGTTACTTCTTTGGTGTCAAAAGTTAAAGCAAGCCAGATAAAACAAAATGAAATGATTAGCGCTGAGAAAGTTAAAATATACAATGGTTGTCCAGGGTTTAAAGCGAGAGAGATTGTTTGTAAAAAACCAAAAGACTCTGCTTGACCAAACCACGTTGAGAGTGAGGCTGGAAATAATAGAAATGTACTAGCAAAAATTGCTGGTATTACTCCTGCCATATTAACTTTAAAAGGAAGATGACTTGCTTGGGCTTGCATCAATTTCCTGCCTTGCTGTCTTTGCGCATAATTAACAGTGATTCTTCTTTGTCCGCGCTCAATAAAAACAACAATTGCAATCACTAACATTGCTAAAACACCTATTCCAATCAATAGTAGGATATTTAAATCGCCCTGTCTTGACTGCTCTAGTGCTTGCCCCATTGCTCCAGGAATACCCGTTAGAATGCTAGTAGCAATAATAATTGAGATTCCATTGCCTATGCCTCGTTCTGTTATTTGTTCTCCTAGCCACATTAAAAATACAGTTCCAGCTACTACACTAAATACAGCTGAAACAAAAAAGGATGCACCTGGATCATATGCTAAACCACTAGCTCCAAGCGTGACACTTAATGCTGATGCTTGAACAAAGGCAAGAATAACTGTTCCATATCTTGTGTACTGAGTAATTTTATTTCTTCCAGCTTGGCCATCTTTCTTCAGCTCTTGTAAGTATGGGATGGAGTTTGAGAAAAGTTGCATAATAATTGCTGCGGAAATATAAGGAACAACATTTAGAGCAAAAATGCTCATTCTCTCAAGTGCTCCACCCGAAAATAAATTAAACATTTCTAAAATGGTGCCTTGATTTTGTTCAAACAAAGCAGCTAATCTAGCAGGATCTATACCAGGTATAGGGATATGAGTACCCATGCGATATATAACTATAGCTAAGAAGACAAATCTCAGCCTTCTCCATAAATCGCTCATACCTTTCTTTTGATCAGCCATATTGGTTATTCAGTAGCTTCCTCAGGTTTCTTAACTGTCTTTGCTTTTACCTTTCGAGATGTTTTAACAAATTTTTCTTTAATAGGTTTCTCTAATAACTCTGCAACACTTCCGCCAGCTTTCTCAATTGATTCTTTTGCACCACGAGTTACGCTAACACCAGAAACTTTCATGGGTTG
>Ga0209035_10000454_pt1 | contig 16161 bp, 18 predicted proteins | sample MarorgKNORR_S2LV_6_FD_188220 | JGI IMG/M metagenome (GOLD analysis project Ga0209035, IMG submission 188220) | Marine microbial communities from the Southern Atlantic Ocean, analyzing organic carbon cycling - AAIW_A/KNORR_S2/LV (SPAdes) (version 2) | ecosystem: Environmental > Aquatic > Marine... | reverse complement strand
ACAACGAGTTATATAGCGAAAAATACGACTGATGAGATGATTTATGGTCAAGCTATTCCAAGTGTAGCGCCAACAGATGCGGCTCTTCACTTTAAGAAGCTAGAGTGTTTTTGTTTTATTAAGCAGGGGTTCAAGCCTAATGAAGAGGTTGAAATGACACTTCGATTTGTTATTGAGCCAGAAATGGAAGAAAGAATTAAAGATGTTAGTTTGTCATATAATTTTTATAAGTTAGATAGTTAAAGAGAGGAAGCAAAATGAGCAATGAAAAATATTATGTCCCTCATGGAACCTACTGGCCAATTATTGGGTCAATAGGAATTTCAACTTTATTTGTGGGTCTTGCTAATCAAATGCATGATGTTAGCTGGGGTTGGCCTGTGATGGTTTTGGGGTTTGCAATAGTTGCATTTATGCTGTTTGGCTGGCTTGGAACTGTGGTCAATGAAAGCATAGGTGGCATTTATAATAAACAGGTAGATAGGTCATTTCGATGGGGTATGAGTTGGTTTATTTTTTCTGAGGTGATGTTTTTCGCAGCATTCTTTGGCGCCTTGTTATATGCAAGAACACTAAGTGTTCCATGGCTGGGAGGTTCAGATAATAATGTATTTACTCCTGAGCTTTGGGAAGGCTTTAAGGCGACTTGGCCTTTATTAAGTACACCTGGAGAAGTTGGGCAAAACGGCACCATGTTCTCAACAAACTTTAAGCTAGTTGATACCTGGGGATTGCCTGCACTTAACACTGCTCTTCTTTTGTCTTCGGGTGTTACCATTACATATGCTCATCATGCTTTAAGGTCTGGACACAGAAATGCATTGGTTGCCTGGATGATTGCAACTATCGCTTTAGGTGTCTTGTTTTTAGGATTTCAGATTACCGAATATGGCCACGCTTATCATGATGGCCTAAAACTTACATCAGGCATCTATGGATCAACCTTTTATTTATTGACAGGCTTCCATGGATTTCACGTTACGGTTGGTGTTATTATGTTGACTGTGATCTTGTATCGCATTCAAAAAGGCCATTTTAACTCAGAAAACCACTTCGCCTTTGAGGGCGTTGCATGGTATTGGCACTTTGTTGACGTAGTATGGCTAGGGCTATTTATCTTTGTTTACTGGCTATAATAAAATAAATAAGCGGTTTTATTAAAGGCCCCTTCGATGGGGTCTTTTTTCCATCTAATCTGAGAAAAGCATGAATTTTGTTGTAATAGCTATCATTATATTAATCTTTTTTAGTTTGGGATCAGCCGTTATTGGTATGCTAAGGGGAGGCAAAGAAGGTTCTAATAAAATGTTTAAAGCGTTAAGAGCCCGTATTAGTTTGTCGGTGTTTCTATTTCTATTTCTAATGTTTGCTAGCTTCATGGGATGGATTGAGCCGAACAACATACTACCCACATAGTAATGAGTCGTCGTTTTATTATTCCCTCGCTCCTTATAGCTGCTACCTGCGCTTTTTTAGTTTCTCTTGGTTTTTGGCAGTTAGATCGTGCTGATGAAAAACGCTCAATTGAAGCCTCAATTAAAAAGGCGAATTCAGGAGCTGTTGAACTTATAATTTCTGAAGATAATCTTCAAGATAAAGAATATTATGAGGTTCGACTACAAGGTAAGTACCTGAATGATAAGCAGTTTATTTATGACAACCAGATTGTTGACCAGGCTTCAGGTTATTATGTTCTCACTCCCTTTGCATTGAACGAGCAATCAAAGGTTGTTTTGATAAACAGAGGCTTTATCCCTTGGAATGGCAGAAGAGATAAATTAGCAGATATATTTATTGACCGAGGTGAAAGAGAGATTAAGATTCAAATATCAAAACCAATTAAGCGCATGGAACTTAAGGCAAGTGAGATTGGTCGTGAATTTCCAGTGTTATTACAAGCGCTAGATTTAGAAGAAATGAGAGCTATAACTAAGCTTGATTTTTCAGAAGTAATTGGTTTGCTGGATGCGGATTCTACAGATGGCTTTATTAGAAAGTGGGAACCCTATACTGGCAGTATTGAAAAGCATGTAGGCTATGCAATCCAGTGGTTTTTGATGGCGCTTGTTCTTGCAATTATAGGTATCCGTTTAGCCATAAAGCAACGGAAAAAATAATCCTATTTTTGGTGCTATAAAATATTGCTGAAAAAAAATCCTTTACTGTATAATTTCGCTCTAAGCCGACATAGCACAGTTGGTAGTGCAACTGATTTGTAATCAGTAGGTCCGCGGTTCGAGTCCGTGTGTCGGCACCAGCTTAATTTTATCAAGCGGTCTTTATGGCCGCTTTTTTTGCGCCTGTTCACACATCAGAAATGAATTCTATATGTAATGTATTATATACATAAAGTAATTTATAAATAACATAAAGAACGTTACAAAATACATAAAGTACGTTATAATTTACATATTTGATAATTTATGAATATGAATATAAAACTTAGAAATACTTTAGGAGAAATAATCTCAGCAGCAATAGCAATCATCTGGGTGTACTCTAAATTAAATGCAGCCGCAAACATGAGTATAGTCTTAATTTCTCAAGTGCTTGTCAAAGGCATTGGAATTAGCATACTTGCATCAATCTTTTTTGCCATAGTTATGTCCATATTTTCATCAATCATTACTGGGAGCTATGAAAAAGATATTGTAGATGAAAGGGATACTATGATTGAGCTCTATGCTATGCGTTTAAGTGGTGTCATATTTGGTATCTCAATTGTAATAATTCTTGCTCTATTAGGATGGTTTAACCTAAATATAAACTTTGGAATAATTGCTATAACCTTGGCAGGCTTCTTTGCAAGCATCGCTAGTAATTTTTTGAAAATATATTTCTACAAATAGTATTTTTTGTAAATGGCTAAGAAAAAAATCAATATAGAAAATTCTGTCAGAAGGCTTAGGTTTGATAATGACGAAATGACACAACAAGAGCTTGCTGATTTAGTTGGTATTTCTAGGCAAACAGTGGTTGCCATTGAGAAATACAAGTACACCCCATCTCTAGAGTTGGCTTTTAAAATTGCATTAGCCTTTAACAAAGAGATACAAGATGTTTTTTACATTAGTCCGTAATTTATTAAGGAGCATAAAGATGAATAAAGATAATAACGCTGTAAATGAGCAACTCGATAGCATTGACAATAATCTTACAAAGCTAGAAAAACACTCACTTCGTACTCGAGATAATGTTGGTCTGATATGGCTTACATTGGTTGTCTATATAGTCTATGTAGAGTTTTTTAAATTATTGTAAGAATAATGACTATTTATTAGAGGATTAAAAATGAAGCAATACCCAGTAAACCTAAATATTGATTACCCAGAAAAATCTAATAAATCAACGGCTCTTTTTAGATTAGTATTAATCATACCAATTATTCTGATTCTTGCTCTGATAGTTCCTGCTGAAGCGTTTTCCATTGCAGTAGCTTTGATGATTATATTTAAAGAAAAATACCCAAAGTGGTGGTTTGATTGGAATGTCGGTATTACTAAATTTACCTATAGAATTGCTGCCTATGGGTTGTTAATGAGGGATGAATATCCTTCAACAGACGATGAACAGGCAGTACAAGTTGATATACCTTATCCAGACGTTAAGAAAGACCTGAATAGATGGATGCCACTTGTTAAATGGTTTCTGGCTATTCCTCACCTAATTGCCTTACTATTTATATTTATCGCTGTTATTTTCTGCAGTGTTTTTGCTTGGTTTACGATTCTATTCACAGGCAGATACCCGAGAAGGATTTTTGATTTTGTAGAAGGCTTCTTGCGTTGGTCATTAAGGGTTAATGCTTACGTATTTTTATTAACAACAGATGAGTACCCGCCTTTTAGGCTTATAGAAGAAAGACAAGTAAAGTTAAATAAAGAATATAAAAATTAATTATTTAAGGAGCAAGCAATGGAAATATCTGAACTAGATCCAAAATTGAAAGATACTCAAAAAAAGTTAATCAAGCATCAAGAAAAAACCCAGATGTTTAAAGATTATATTAAAGGTTTATACATTGATGTTTACACACAAGATGAGTTTAACAGTAGGGTAGACGCCATCTTTAATGAAACATTTAAGGGGGATGGAAGAGGATAACGAAATACTTGGCGTCTCATTCGCGATTTTTCATTTGAGGAAGCTAATTTTAACGCGCTCCCTCAAAATAAATTTTTGTACTTTTCCAGTTGAAGTTTTTGGAATATCCTCAAAAATAAATTTACGAGGCAATTTATACGAAGCCATATTGTCTCTACACCATTGGCTTAATTCAGCCTCAGATGCAGAACCCTCAGTATTTAGTTGAACAAATGCACAAGGAGTTTCACCCCACTTTTCATCTGGCATTGCTACTACGGCAACTGCATCGACTGCAGGATGCTTATACAAAACTTCTTCAATCTCAATGGACGATATATTTTCACCACCCGATATAATAATATCTTTAGATCGATCTTTTAGTTGGACATAGCCATTTTCATGCATCACCCCTAAGTCTCCAGAATGAAACCAGCCATCTTTAAATGATTCTTCAGAGGCCTGTTTATTTTTAAAGTATCCCTTCATAACCACGTTGCCCCTGAACATTACCTCACCAATTGTTTTACCGTCATGGGGTACAGACTCCATTGTTTCAGGATTCATCACATCTAAGGACTCAAGTGGCAGGTAGCGAACACCCTGTCGTGCTTTAAGGTTCGCTTGCAAGCCTTCATCTAATGCATCCCACTCTTTGTGCCACTCATTAACCACGGAAGGGCCGTATGTTTCAGAAAGACCATAAAGATGGGTGACATTAAATCCTGAAGCCTTCATTTCGGTAAGAATATTTTCTGGAGGTGGCGCTGCTGCTGTAAAGAATTCCACTTGCTTTTCAAGTAAAGGTCTTTTTCTTTTTTTAAGAATAATCGACATTACAATAGGAGCTCCACATAAATGAGTGACTTTGTGGTCAGAAAGGGCATCCCAAATTCGACCAGGCCTAACATGTCTTAGGCAGACATGAGTGCCAATGATTGCAGACATTGTCCAAGGAAAGCACCAACCGTTACAGTGAAACATAGGCAGTGTCCAAAGGTAAACCGCATGTTTATTTATTGATGCAATGAGTGCATTTCCCTGTGCTAGTAAGTAGGCACCTCGATGATGAGAAACAACACCTTTTGGGTTTCCGGTGGTCCCAGAAGTATAATTTAGTGAGATTGCATCCCACTCATCTTCAGGCATAAGCCAATTGAACTGATCATCCCCTTTAGATACAAAAGAATCATAGTCGATTGCACCAGCTAGTTCATCATTAATTCGAAACTCACTATCATTGTAGTCAATCAGAATCGGATTAACTTGAGATAGCTCTAATGCAGCTCTAATAATTGTAAGAAATTCACGATCAACAATGAGTACTTTAGCCTCAGAATGATCTAGTTGGTAGGCAATTGTTGCGGGATCTAGGCGCGTATTTATACTGTGCAATACTGCTCCACACATTGGAACACCATAATGTGACTCTAGCATTGCAGGTGTATTTGCAAGCATTACTGAAACTGTATCACCTCGCCCAATACCCTTGTCGGAAAGTGCGGATGCAAGCTGCCGAGAACGACGATAAAATTCAGCGTAGTTGCGCCTAATGGCCCCATGAATTATTGCGGTATGCTCTGGAAAGACTGATGCGGCTCTCTCTAGAAAAGTGAGGGGCGTTAGTGGTTGATAGTTAGCAGGGTTGCGATCTAAGTCAGTGTTATAAGGGTTGCTCATTTTTGATATTACTATTCATCACGCCATTTAGGATGGCGCTTTTCTATAAATGCATCGATACCTTCTTGAGCATCTATTTTCAACATATTCTCTACCATTACAGATGACGTATAGTCGTAAGCATCGGAAAGTGACATCTCTTTTTGCTTGTAAAAAGCCTGCTTACCAGTTTTTAATGTCATTCTGGATTTTGATGCGATTAACTTGGCCATAGTCATTGTACTTTCAGTTAAATTGTTATCCTCAACAACTCGATTTACTAGGCCGATATGTTCTGCTTTTTCTGAGTCTACCATTTCCCCGGTTAGAAGCATCTCCATTGCCGCCTTGTTTGACACATTTCTTGATAGAGCGACCATAGGAGTTGAGCAGAAAAGACCAATATTCACACCTGGCGTGACAAAGCGAGCAGACTTGCTTGCAATGGCTAGGTCGCAACAAGCAACTAACTGACAGCCTGCGGCTGCAGCAATACCTGAAACCTCTGCAATTACTGGTTTAGGGTTGTTAGTAATTAGTTGCATAAGCGCAGAGCACATTGAGAACACCTCTGAGAAATATTGATGACCATTGTCAGCATTATTGCGTTCTGCAGACATTTGTTTTAAGTCGTGGCCAGAACAAAAGGCGGGACCATTTGCGGCAATCACTATTACTCGAACTTCATTATTTGTAGATGCTTGATTTATTGACTCAGAAAGACCTGCCATCATCTCTTCAGAAAGAGCGTTTCGGCGTTTTTTATCATTCATTGTAAGGCGTAATATGCCATCACGAGACAACTCTTGCTGGATAGGATCACTAGCATTGCTCATAACATCAGCTCCATAGTATTACATATTATTAAAAAAACTTATTCCTTATTGATGTTTACCTCTATATTTTCATCTAACGAGTTGGCAATGAAACAATACCTATGCGCCCTGTCATGCATTTTCTCTAACTCTTCATTGCTAACTTCAAAACCATCATCAAATGATACTTTTGGGTTTAAGTCTATTTGATTTACAATCATCTGCAACTTGCTATTTTTTCCAAGATGAGCAATTGCGAGGTCATCATAGGAAGATACAGGCCACTTTGTTTTTGCTGCAAGCGCTAAAAAAGTCATCATATGACAGCTGCTTAACGACGCAGCTAAGGCTTGTTCAGGGTTAGTATTTTCAGCTGAGCCACCCCAGTCAGGTGCAGCATCAGCCTTAACCTTGAAATGGTCATTGTATGAAATGTCATGTTCACTAGAAAATTTTCCTGGAGTTAGTTCGGGTTCGTTTCTTTTCCAGCTAAGATTTATAGAAAGTTCTGACATGAGCTCCTCCTTTCGATTTATTTTACGTTATTGAGGCTAACTTTTTCTTAGGATCATAAAATGGTTTTTTAACTACTTTGACTGGATAGCTGCCATTGGGAGTTTCTACAGTTGCAACTGTATCGAGCGTCGAATGATCAATATTCATAATCGCAAGAGCGATATTTTTGTCGAGGCGAGGTGAATAAACTGCTGAGGTTACATACCCTACTTGATCTGAGTCAACAAAAATTGGCCAATAACTGGTATTTGGGCTTTGCATTGCAGTGCAATTGATTTCAATTCCAACTTGACGGCGTTTCACTCCATCATTTTTAATTTTTTTTAGGGCACTTTTGCCAATAAAGTCAGCATCCATTTCAAGGTCAACTAATCGATCTAACCCTAACTCAAAAGGATTTATATTGCAATCCATGTCTGCCTGGTAAGAAAGCATACCACCCTCTATTCTTCGTATTGTTGAAGTATGGCCTGGCGATAATCCCATTGGCTTGCCAATCTCCATAATGTGATCCCACAGTTCATTGCCACGAGAGCCATCACGCAGATAAATTTCATAGCCAAGCTCACTAGACCAGCCAGTCCTAGAAATAATAAGTGGAATACCGTTTAGCTCAAATTCTTCTAGCCAGTAATACTTAAGGTCTGCTATCTTTTCACCAAAGACTGCTTTTGCAATGTCGCCTGATTTTGGACCTTGAAGCTGAAGTGGAGATACATCTGGTTCGCATAGATTTACATCCAGTCCAGAGTTAACGGCTACACCTTTAGCCCACATCAGAATATCGCTATCAGCTAAAGAAAGCCAGAAATGATTTTCACCCAATCTCAGCAAAACAGGATCATTCAACACACCTCCATTTTCATCAGTGATAAGAACATATTTGCATTGACCAATAGCGCATTTCGATAGGTTTCGTGGAGTTAGTAATTGCACAAATTGAGCGGCATCTGAGCCAGTTATTTCAACTTGACGCTCAACAGCAACATCACAAAGAATTGCAACATTAACCAGATTCCAAAAATTTTGTACTGGGTCGCCAAAGTCTCTCGGAATATACATATGGTTATAGACTGAAAAGCCCTTGGCCCCCCAGCGAACTGTCGCGTCAAAATATGGAGACTTACGCACTTGAGTTCCAAAGCTGAATTCTTTTTTCATTGCAGTTTTTGCTAGTAATATAGAATCCGCAGATAATACACATTTTTCAACAAGTTGCAATTATTTTTCTTGTACTTTTTTGCTACTTTATGAAGTTTGTTTCACGCGAAAGCTCTGATAGAATTTCAGGTCCATTTGATCTTAGAATTACAATCTCTTCTAGCCTAACTCCGAATCTTCCTTGGAGGTAGACTCCAGGTTCAATTGAAAATACCATTCCCTCATCTAACACTACTTCTGAAGTAGCCGTAATATAGGGAGGCTCATGGATATCAATACCAAGGCCGTGACCTGTCCGATGAACAAAATATTCACCATAGCCAGCCTCAGTTATAACTCCTCTTGCAGCAGCATCAACTTCCTTTGCCATAACGCCAGGTCTTGCAGCTAACATTGCTGCTTGTACTGCTCGCTCAACAATACCATGAACTTTCAGGTAGTCTTCCGGTGGTTCTCCCAGTACCGACATTCGAGTCATGTCGCTTGGGAAAGTTCCTTTTCTCCCACCAATATCAATTAATACTACGTCACCATATTCTACTTTTCTGTCGCCGGTGTGATGATGTGGAAAGGCTCCATTTGGCCCTGAGCCGACAATGCAAAATTGAGGCTTAGCACCTTCAGAAATAAAGTGTTTATTTATTGCCTCACCAATTTCTAGTTCTGTCACACCTTCTTTAATTGCAGCAAAACCAGCCTGCATTGCACGGTCATCAATTAATGCATTTTCTTTGAGGTTTATAAATTCAGTCTGGTCTTTTCGCATCCTTAAGGCGCCAATTGTTGAACCGGTAAATTCATATGTTGGATTTGGCAGTGCCTCTATAACGATTAAAGCAAAGTGGGAGCGCATCGCCTCATCTATGGCAATGTGTTTTGCAGAACTTTCGCCAATATAAAAAAGAGCCTCTTTGAGGGCTTGCTCTGGCCCGTTTTCATCCTTCCAGCTATTAATTACTATATCGGTTCTCTTTCTCGCATCTTCTGCATTTACCGATGGCATCAAAAATGCCTCTTTTTCTTTACCTATTAAAAGCATGCACGGCCTTTCATCTGGATAGGGGTTAAATCCCAATAACCAGTTCATATGCGTGCCTGGTCCAAGAACAACTAAGTCGACGTTATTGTCTTTCATTCGAGCGCGCAGAGAATTTATTTTATGTTGCATAAGCTTTTTCTATTTATACATCCATCATTCCATATACTTCTCTTGCTACTTCTGGTGTTATAAGCTCATTTTTTAGATCTTCTTTTATCAGGTCTTGGCTTCGAGATTTAGGGTCACCTAGGCCACCACCATTTCCTGTAACAACTCTAATAACATCATTCTTGCTGAGGGTTAAGCCAGATACAAAAGCAAACTTTTCACTCTTCCCTTTTAGGGGCAAGTATTCAACATAGTTTGAGGAGCCCTCGTTACCACCGTCAAGAGACCATGCTGGAAACTTTGATCTTGTATATCCAGCAGTTAAGTATCCATCTTCAGCGCGAATGCGGTAATCCATAACAATACCCCTACCTCCAGAATATTTACCTTCACCTCCAGGCTGAGTATTAAGAGACATTTGATCCACCCAAAGCCCATTTCTTGCTTCATTTATTTCTGCAGGACAGTTGTAGGTTTCACCATGAAAGCCACAAAACATTGCATTATTTCCATCAGCTCCATCACGACCTCCCCAGCCCCCAACTTGAGCTTCAACAATAGTATATTGACGGCCGGTATCAGGATGAGTGCCACCAATAAAAGTTCCACATACTGAGGCAAAATGACCTGCTGATAATCTTTCAGGCATAAATTTAGCTAAGCAGCGCCACATTAAATCATAAACTCTCAGTTCAACTTCGTAATAGAATCCAAGTGGTGCAGGCTCTTGAGCATCAAAAACAGTTCCAGGCTCAGTAATAAGCTCTATAGGCCGAAATGAACCACCATTACAAGGCGAATAAGGGTCAGTCATAGATTTAAAAATCATCTGAGCAGCAATCATTACTCCGTCTTTTGTTGAATTTACGGGAGAGGAAAGTTGTTTAGGATTGTCTCTTAAGTCAACCGTAAAAAGGTCATCACTAATTGTAATTTTGACATTATAAAAGCTTCCATCATCTTGTTCTTCAGACAGTTCAAATACTCCGTTAGTGAGTTTTGCTAGTTCTCTACGAGATGCTTTCTCACCAAAATCCATAAATTCTACCATTGCTCTTTCAAAGACATTGGCTCCGTATTTTTTAGCTAACTCTTGAAGTCTTTTTGCACCAATCCTAACCGCAGCAATTTGTGCCCAAACGTCACCATAAATAGTATCTGGCATTCTAGAGTTCACTATTACAATGTCCATAACAGATTGGATGGTCTCACCTTGACTTATAACTTTAATAGCAGGAAGCCTTATTCCTTCTTGAAAGATTTCAGTAGCGTCTCCAGTTAGTGACCCGGGAGCCATTCCACCTACATCAGAATTATGGGCAATATCTGCAGTCCAGGCTATCAGTTTTCCATCAGAGAAAACAGGCATTGCAAGAACGATATCATTTAGATGGGTAACACCTCCATAATATGGGTCGTTTGTCATAAAGACATCGCCTTCTTGAATATCACCAGGCTTGTTATATTTTTGCAATATAACCTTTACCGCCTTGTCTAATACACCAATAAAAGCTGGAATTCCAGCACCTGATGCAGCAATTTCACCTTCAGCATCCATTATTCCAGTTCCCATATCTAAAACTTCGTAGATAATTGAGCTCATGGCTGTTTTACGAATAGATGCAAACATCTCATCTGCTGTAGCTTGAAGAGAACTCTGAATGATTTCTAGAGTTATAGGGTCATATTCTATATTTTTTTTCATCTTTTCTCCTTAGGGTAGCTAATAGCTACTATAACTATAATTCAATATGTATATTTGAATAGCCATCAATATACACTTTATTTTCTGGATGGACAACTGTAGTTGAGCCTGAGTCTTCAATTATTGCAGGACCCATAAATTCCATTCCTGGTTCAAGTTTTTCTCCATCATAGAGTCTTGCCTTATGGCTTCCTTCAAGGGCATAATCAACTTCCCTTTCACCTTTTCTAGCCTCTATTTCCATAGTTCCAGTGCTTGGCAATTCTTTCATTGTAAGTTTGCCCACTTCGGATGTAGCAACAACATGAATTCCAACAAGTTCAACTGGCATGTCAAGACGATATGTATATTCATGCTCATAAGTTTCGTGAAATACACTCTCTATTTCAACAATTTGCTGGTCAGATATTTTATCACTTGAAAGTGGAACTTCTGTTGTATGCTCCTGATTCTTATATCTAAAGTTGCCATAACGCGTGAATTTAATATTTGTCTCTTTTATGCCCTCTGACTTAAATTGAGATATCGCTTGAGACTCAACTATAGAAAATGCTGACTCAATGTCAGCGCCTGATCCTTCAATTAGATCGGCAAGATGCGTAATAAAGTAATCGCGTCTTAAGTCAGACATCATCATCCCCCATGCAGAAAATACAGAAGCAGCAGCTGGTATGACAACTTTCTTAACTCCAAGTTCCTGTGCCAAGGCTACTGCATGCATTCCACCACCACCTCCAAATGCAACTAATACAAAATCACGAGGGTCAAAGCCTCTGTTAAGCGATACTAGCTTCAAGGCATTAATCATGTTGTTATTTGCAATTCGTATAATCCCTCTTGCAGCTTCAGTAGACGAAACCCCTAGTCCTTTTCCAACCTCCTCTAGAGAAGATTCAGCAGATTTCATATCTGCTTTAATAGACCCTCCACAAAAGTAGTCTTTATTTATGCGACCTAGCTTTAAGTTAGCATCTGTTGTTGTTGATTCACCACCACCTTTGCCATATGCAGCTGGTCCTGGTATTGCCCCAGCTGATTGAGGTCCCACATGAAGCTTATTAAACTCATCAACCCATGCAATAGAGCCGCCACCATTTCCAATCTCAACGAGATCAACTACTGGAACCATAATTGGATATCCGGCGCTTTTTTCATCTCTTTCTATCCAGTAATTAGTCATAATTTTGACTTTGCCATTCTCAATTAAAGAGCATTTGGCAGTTGTTCCACCAATATCTAGAGCAAGGACGTTTGGCTCATTAATTAATTTTCCAAGTTCTGCGGCACCCCAAAATCCTGAAGCTGGACCAGATTCAACCATTGTTATTGGGATTCGGGAGACTGACTCTAAAGAGTCCACTCCACAATTAGATTGCATAATATAGGGACTACCTTTAAATCCTTTTTTACTTAATCCAGTTGCAAGCTGTCTTAAATATTTTTCTGCAGCTGGCTGAACATAGGCTGAAAGAACCGCAGTACTAGTTCTTTCATACTCTCTCCACTCTCTGGTAATTTGATGAGAGGCAACTACTGCAACTTCAGGCCATAATTTTTTTACTTCTTTCATAGCGATCTCTTCATGAGAAAAATTTGCATAGCTATGTAAAAAACAAATAGCAACCGCTTCAACACCTTCTGATTTGAAGTCAATCAAAATACTTGGCAATAACTCCATATCTAGAGGCTCACTTTCTTCACCACGATAGCTCATCCTTCCTGGTAATTCTCGTCGAAGATATCGAGGCACAAATGGCACGGGTTTTTGATAATGTAAATTAAAAAAGTCAGGCCGATTTCCACGAGCTATTTCGAGACTATCACGAAAACCCTTGGTAGTAATTAATCCAACTTTGACGCCCTTTCTTTCAGTAAGTGAATTAATAATAACAGTTGTTCCATGTGCTAGAAAGTCAACTTCAGAAGGATCTACATTTCCTTTTTCTAGAACATTTAGAACCCCTGTTTCAAAATCTGGAGGGGTTGTATCAGACTTTGCAGTAATAACTGAGTGCTGGCCAGTTTTAATGTCAGTTTCAAAGCATACTAAGTCAGTAAAAGTGCCACCAACGTCTGTTGCAACACGAATTTGTGATTTTTTCATATTCATTCTCTTATGTTTTTTTAAGGAGGTTTAGCAAAAAGCAAGAAATAGCTGGAAGTTTAATATTTTCAAGCTCTTTAATTTTTTCTGAAGTAAAGTAATTTTCTTCGTCAAGGCAGTTAACTGTGCCCAGTAATTTTCCATCTACAATAATCGGTAAGTTGCAAACTGATTCGCATCCTAAACTTTGTATTAATTTGAAGTCTGAAAACACCTTGGCAATATCATCAATATTATTAGCAATAAAAGATCTATGGTTATCCAAAACAATTTCAGTCCAATTTGATCTTTCAATTGGCTTAATTCCAGAAACTGGATATTCATTTGGCATATTTGAAAAAACTCTTTGAGCCACTGCATTTGGAATGTCAAATGTAGTCAGTGTCAAAAGTTTTACTCCTATTGTTTTATTAACCCATTCATAAAATTTGTTAAATGCATCATGCGGATGATCATTGTTTTTGGATAAAGAGTCTAATAATTCTGAATAATCAATCATAAATTACACGCTTTGTATTATTGATTATCAGTATGTATGTTTAAGTCCATACTATGATCTTTTGAAAAAATTAGATTTCCACGACAATCAAACACACCCGGGATTTCATTGCTCATCTCTTTTTCTCCAAAAACGTTCATTGTGCAAACGTGTAGAAGAGTTGTAATCTTGTTTGTATGGTTCCAAGCAGAATGACTTTTAGACGAGTCAAAGTGAAGCGAATCTCCTGACTCAAGAACATTAACCTTGCCATCAATATAAATTGTAATAGCGCCTTCTAATATGAAAAAAAACTCTTCACCTTCGTGACTTATTGATTCAGTTCGATAGCCAGGCAGCTCATGAATGATGACGCTATTTAGCATGTGTCCAGGAAACGAGTCGGATAGACGCTCATACTGTAAGCCATTTTTGTTGATTGTATAAATATCTCGCTCTTGGTGACGGGTAATTGATGATTTGCTTTTTGGTTGGCTAAGAAAATTTGAAACATCAGATTGAAGAAAGCTTGAAATAGCAGTCAAAGAAGTTAGAGATGGAGAGGTTAGTCCTCGTTCAACTTGAGAGATAAAGCCTATAGAGAGTCCCGATGAAATAGCAACTTCTTTCATCGAGAGTTTTAGCTCTTTTCGACGTAGTCTTAGTCTTTCGCCGAGTGTATTTTCTGGGTCTTCCTGAATTACTGTAGAGTTTTTTCCCATGGAGGTTTAGTAAGTAAATTTTAGTATAGGTAAAATATATTAACATAATTTTATTGAAATTATTACATATGAATAAAAAAAATCATAAAAATTTAGTATAAGTAAAATATATTAGTCAAACTTATAAAAGTGTGTTAATATTAATTTCCAGTTACAAAGTTAACTAGGGTTATTTTTTTATAGGAGAGTAATAATATGAATGTTAAATATAGCAAAAAGCCTGTAGGTTTAATTGCTTCGATGTTTTTAGCAGTTTTATTTACATTTAGTTCTAATGCAGTTTTTGCAAAGAGCTATGAAGTGGCTTATCTATCAGCAAGTTCTGCCAATACTTGGCTTGGAGCCTCTGTTAAAGAGATGCAATCAGTCGCTGACAATAATGATATAAATATTACAGAGTTTGATGCACAGTTTGATCCTGCAAAACAAACATCACAGCTTCAAGACGCAATTGCTTCTGGTAAGTATCAAGGTATTGTCGTCTGTGCAATTTATGGTGTTGGACTAATTCCAGACATTGAAGATGCAATAGCTGCAGGTATTGAAATTGTGGTACTTAACCAAATTGTTGGACCTGACTTAACTACATCAGATCCTCAAGTAGATGGCATTGCTGCATCTGTTTTGGCTTCGCCTTATCGATCAGGACAGCGTCATGGTGAACTAACTGTTCAAGCTTGTGAGGGTGACGATAACTGTGAGGTTGTCTTTATTTATGGTATTAAAGGCATACCACTTGATGATGCAATCAGACAAGGGTTTGATGATGTAATCTCACAACATCCATCAATTACAGTTGTTGCTGAGGGTGAAGGAAAATATCTTGGTCCTGACGGTGGTATAGCTGCTACACAGGATATTCTTAGTATGAACAGTTCGTTCGATGTTATGGTTGGTGCTGATCAATCAATACAGGGAGCTGCAATTGTTTTAGCAGACGAGGGAATGACTGGTCAAGTCAAACTCATAGGTCTAGGTGGATCCGCACCAGCGCTTAAGGGTATCTCAGACGGTTCTTGGTTTGGTGGCGTTTTTGGAGCACCTGGTACCGAAGGACGCTATGCAATGGAAGCAATGGTTGATGCTTTGAAAAATGGCGTTGATCAAGGCGGTATTGATCCACTTGCTACAGCGCCCGATGGCGGTTTAATTACCTCTGGAAATGTTTCTAAATTTTCAGCTGAGTGGGATGGCTAACATATAATACCAAAGCCCTTACTGCCGAGGATATGGTTAGTAAGGGTTTTGGGCTTCTTAAATAGTAATAAATACTAGTCTTAATTTTGTATTATAGGAAACTATAGTAGATTAGTAATTCTTAGAAAAACCAGATGGCTTTTTAAATTTTTAACTATGAAAAGTAATAATTCAGCACACAAAATAATGTATTTAAATCCGGTAGGGTTTGATGCTTATGATGCGTTTTTTGCAGAAATGATAAGAAAGCACAAGTTTCCAAATTCAGAAGTTCAAGTAGCTTCACTTTCTTCATCAGTTGGGCAAATGGATAATCTAGAGTACAGAACTTATAATGCACTTATAGCTACAGATCTTATTAAGGCAACAAGACAAGCATCAGTCGAAGGGTTTGATGCACTAATTATTGGATGCTTTTACGACCCATTCTTATTTGATTCTAGAGAAATTTCTGGCGATATGGTTGTTGTTGGACCATGCCATTCTTCGATTGAAATCGCATTAAAGCTATCCAACTCTTTCTCTGTTATTATAGGACAAAAAAAATGGCAGCATGAAATGCAATCGACAGTAA
>Ga0209035_10000453_pt1 | contig 16162 bp, 16 predicted proteins | sample MarorgKNORR_S2LV_6_FD_188220 | JGI IMG/M metagenome (GOLD analysis project Ga0209035, IMG submission 188220) | Marine microbial communities from the Southern Atlantic Ocean, analyzing organic carbon cycling - AAIW_A/KNORR_S2/LV (SPAdes) (version 2) | ecosystem: Environmental > Aquatic > Marine... | reverse complement strand
ATTCACCTCGAAACTTAGCACCAGCAACTAGTGAACCCATATCAAGCGACAGCAGGCGTTTTCCACGAAGGCCCTCGGGAACCTCTCCATTGATAATGCGCTGTGCTAACCCTTCGACGATTGCTGTTTTTCCGACACCAGGCTCTCCGATCAGCACCGGATTATTCTTGGTTCGTCGCTGAAGCACCTGCACGGTGCGGCGAATCTCGTCATCCCGACCTATTACCGGGTCGAGCCTACCTTGTTCGGCCCGTTCGGTAAGATCTATAGTGTATTTATCCAGTACCTGACGCTGGTCTTCCGCATTCGGTTCATCGACCTGCTGACCGCCTCGCATTGTGTCGATTGCATCATTGACAGCTTTGGGGTCCGCTCCATTTATCTGCAATAGCCGGCTGAGTTCGTTGTTTGCCTTGACTGACGCAAGTATGAACATCTCGCTAGAGATGTACTGATCGCCCCGCTGCTGGGTGAACTTATCGCTCACATTTAAAAATCGTATAAGTTCGTTCGACAGCTGAACATCACCGTCACTGCCTTCAACCTTGGGCAATCGATCAATCGCCTTAACGAGTTGTGAGCGCAATTGGTGGACTTTGACACCTGCCTGCGCCAACAGATGGCGTGTACCACCGCCATCCTGATCCAGTAGCGCTATCATCAGGTGCAACGGTTCGATAAATTGATGATCACGACCGATTGCCAGACTCTGAGCATCTGACAGAGCCGACTGTAACCTGGAAGTAAACTTGTCCATTCGCATATAAAACTCCGTGCTAAAACCTATAGAGCGCTGATATCTACTTACATTTAAAATGGGGTCTGATCAGCCTCAAAACAAGCACTGTCCGGGTACTGTCTAGGGGATTGCGTATGAAGGGTACAGCCCAGCCAGACTATCCCAAACACTAACTTATTAGCTACATCAGTCGGTCTTGGCACTCTGAGGCGTAGGGTCTCGGTGTCGCGCAACTAGATCCTCAAGCTCTATCGCTGTTACTGCACCGAGTACAACATCAAGGTATTCAGCCTCGGGGGAGACGAGAAACGTTGAGGGCAATCCTTTAAGTGGTTCAAATGGTGTTAGTGGCTCCCCGCCCGTTCGCAGCACCAGATAGTTGATACCAAACGAAGCAACAAACTCTTTGACATCCGACACCGGCCTATCTTCAAAATTTACTCCGAGCACAACTACTTCCGATTCATGGCGCGACTGAAAAGCAATGAGTTCCGGAATCTCTTTCAAACACGGACCACACCATGTCGCCCAAAAGTTGATCACTACCCATTTGCCTAGAAATTCAGATAATCGGTGGCGATTGCCGTCGAGGTCCAACAATTCGAAATCAACCGCGTTGGCTGTCGGAGTCCAAAATAGCAGGCACAACACAATCGTAAGCCGCTCAGCGAATCTCCTTCCAGGGTATCTGATTTGATTGGAAACCATCGAAAAAAAGTGAATGTCGGTTATCTGATCAGGTCAGCCAAATCAGAGATGCCATCCGTCCGCAGGGTGCCGATCGACGATGCGAAAACCAGTTGAAAGGTGCACTGAAGGTGCACAGCCCACTTGAACCGACCGTCTCTACACCAGCACGTCTTAGACGTTGTTCAACCATTCCTGGTAAATCTGCCAGCCAGCCTGTCTCAGTTTTGGCGAATTTGCTGTCATGATCCCGACAGACCCTGAGCAGTCGCCCCCGCACATCATCTCCCACCTCGTAAACAGTCGGCCCAATCGAGGGTCCGATCCAGGTAAGAACCTCGGCCATTGGTTCGGGGATAAGGTCTAATCCGGACTCCACAATGCCCGCTTCCAGTCCACGCCATCCGACGTGGAGCAGGGCAACAAATTGACCCGACTTGTCAGTTATAAACAACGGCACACAATCGGCGCTTAGAACAGCACAGACAACCCCACGAACACGGGAGATGCTTCCGTCAGCAACACGAGAGACATCGCTGTCGTCGAGTTGAACGACCCGACTGCCGTGCACTTGTTCCAGCCAGTACGGATCAGCTGGATACCCAATGCTAGATCCTAACAGGCTACGATTCTTTTTCACACGAGCGAAATCGTCACCCACATGGTCAGCCAGATTGAGACCTCGATAATCGCCTTGGCTATACCCTCCTAAACGCAACGTTGTCAGCGCCTGCACGTGAAAAGGCGCTGACCACTGCGGGGTTACATAGTCGATTTCAGTCTTTGTCATGGATCGATCACTGCTCTGAACGAAAGGTGCTTAAGAGTTGCACCAGATCAGGCGGTACTGGGCTCTTCCAATTCAGGGATTCACCTGTCCGCGGATGGGTCAGTGTTAATGAGCGGGCATGCAACGCCTGTCGTTTAAATCCCCGGAGCGTGTCAGCAAACTTGCCACTTGCACCAGCTGGTATGCGGAGTCGTCGCCCGTAAAGCGCATCACCAACCAACGGGTAGCCAGCCCAGGAAAGGTGCACTCGAATCTGATGGGTACGACCGGTCTCCAGTTCGACTGATACTAGCGCGTGAGCACGAAATTTCTCCTCGACCCGATAATGTGTTACCGCCGGTTTGCCATTTGAATTCACTGCCATCCGCAAACGATTGCGTGGGTGACGACCAATGGGTTGATCCAGTGTCCCGCCTGAAATTGGTATTCCGTCAACCACCGCCAGGTAACACCGGGACACCGCGTGGCACTCAAGAGCGCGAATTAACTTACTGCGGGCATGTTCATTTCGAGCTACAACCAGCAAGCCGGTCGTGCCTTTATCGATGCGGTGGACCAGGCCGGCACGAGGTAATACAGCCAGTTCCGGAAAGTGGTAAAGAATAGCATTGGCCAATGTGCCATCAGGATTACCTGCCCCCGGATGAACAACCACGCCGGCTGGTTTGTCGATAACGAGAATATCGGCATCCTCATAGACCAACTCAAGTGGCAGGTCCTGAGGCTGCCAGGCCACAGGTTCTGGCTGGGGCACCTCGAGGCGAACTGCTTCCCCACCCAATACCCGTTCTCGCCCATGGGGAATCCGTCCGAGCATAGTTATCCGCCCCTGCCGGATCCACAGTTGCAGCTGAGAACGAGAGTAAGGCGGAAATACTGATGCCAGGACTTTGTCCAGTCGTTCCCCTCGCGCCCGATCGGGGATCACCGCATTCATCACTGTCGTGCCATCTTCCATGGGAGCAAGAATCGATTACCTAGTACCTTCACGTCGGCAGTATAATTTATTGAAACGACGACCGAGTCCCTCTAAGCATGCCAAAAACATATAGGTTCGCCCTGATCATCCTCCTGATGACTAGTCTGGTTGGAGGCTGTTCGCTGTTGGAGGACGAAGACGAAACTCTGAACTGGACCGCGGACATGTTTCTGCAGACCGCTCGTGAACAGGCCGAAGGGGAATATTGGGAAGAGGCAATCACCTACTATCGAAAACTACAAGGTAGATTTCCTTACGGCACATTTGCCGAGCAGGCCCAACTTGAAATCGCCTACGTATACTACAAAAGCAACCAGCCCGCATTGGCCATTGCTGAGGCCGGTCGGTTTATTCAAATGCACCCGGTCCATGCCAATGTCGACTATGCATACTATCTCAAAGGTTTAGCTGGCTTTAAGCCTGAGCACGGCCTTCTGAGTGCTATAACAGGCAGTGATCCCAGTGCCCACGATACTGGACCCATACGTGATGCCTTTGATGCCTATCGCGAACTTGTCACACGATTTCCTAACAGTACCTATGCGTCAGATGCTAACAAAAGACTGGTAGAGATCGTTAATGTTCTGGCCATGCACGACGTTCAAATTGCGCGGTATTACCATGCACGCGGTGCTCACGTCGCTGCACTCAACCGCGCTAAACAGGTATTGGAAACCTATCAGACGTCGTCGGCCGTTGAACATGCGCTCGCAGTGATGATAAAAGCCTACAAGGAAATGGGCCTAGCCGAGTTAGGCCACGATGCGGAACGGGTACTTCGTTTGAACTATCCTCACAGCAGCTACCTACCCGAAAATCACTGACACCGGGTCTAACGGAAGCCGGAAGTGATCGGGTAACGTCGGTCTCGGCCAAATGCACGTTGTGTAATTTTCACGCCTGGAGGCGCCTGCCGGCGTTTGTACTCGTTGCGATTAACCAGTCCGATGACTCGATCCACCACTACCGCGTCATAACCAGCTGAGACGATCTGTGCGGGTGACTGATCTTTTTCAATATATGCTTCCAGGATAGGATCCAGCTCATCGTAAGGGGGCAGGCTGTCTTCATCTTTTTGATCTGGTGCCAGTTCAGCAGAAGGGGCTCGTGTGATCACCCTTTCAGGAATCACCGCAGATATTCCATTACGATAGCGTGCCAAGCGGTAGACAAACGTCTTTGGCACATCTTTGATGACCGCGAAACCGCCAGCCATGTCTCCATACAGCGTCGCATAACCTACCGCCATTTCACTCTTATTACCTGTTGTCAGCACCAGGCGGCCTGTCTTGTTAGATATTGCCATCAACAGGTTTCCGCGAATTCGTGCCTGCAGGTTTTCTTCCGTGGCATCAGGTCCATACCCTTCAAACAGTGTCGCAAGTTCGCGATCATAAGCATGAACCAGAGACTCGATTTCAATGGTGTGGTGCTCAACTCCCAAAGACATTGCCTCCTGTCGGGCATCGTGAACGCTGATCTCCCGTGTATAACGTGAGGGCATCAGGATAGCCTTCACACGCTCCGGCCCGAGCGCGTCAACAGCAATCGCCATGGTCAGTGCAGAATCGATACCTCCGGACAAACCAAGCACAACACCTTGAAATCCATTTTTCAGGACGTAATCCCTTGTTCCCGTAACCAGCGCCTGGTAGACGCTTTCTTCGGCTTCGGGCAGTTCCGCTGTGTTCTCAGATGCCACACTTTTGAGATCGCCATTGCAATAGGCCACAGATGCCAGATGCTCGACGAAAATCGGGCTCCGCTGTACCACTTCACCAGATCGGTTAACGCTGAACGATCCACCATCGAATACAAGTTCGTCCTGGCCGCCGACAAGATTGACATAAACAATCGGCACTCGGCCGGATTTCGCGCGTTCAGTCACAACCGCGTTTTCCCGTTCAGCCCCTTTGTCTACATAAAACGGAGAAGCATTAAGATTGAGTATGATCTGCGCGCCTGCGGCGATGCTATCCTCAGCCGGTCCAGGGTGCCAGATGTCCTCACAGACAGTGATTGCAGCCGCTACTCCATCAATCAATACCACGCAGGGCGCATCACCGGGCTTGAAGTATCGTTTTTCGTCGAATACGCTGTAGTTCGGGAGCTCCCGCTTGTGATACCTGGCAATGATTTCACCACCATCAATCACCGATGCCGAATTTCGGACAAAACCTCCATCCCTGCAGGGGTGTCCGACCACCACACACACGTCATGAACTGCGTTAGCAATGGCAGCGACACCCGATTCGGCCTTCTTCAGGAAATCCTGACGGAAAAGCAGATCTTCGGGTGGGTAACCCGTGACCGCAAGCTCGGGAAAAACTACAATTCTGCACCCCAACATGTCCCTTGCCTGTTCGCAGGCACTGATAATACGTTGAACATTGCTATCAATATCACCGAGGTGAAAATTAAACTGAGCAAGCCCGATGGGAAGTGTTTTCATTGATCACTGGTCAGAATAATAGTGGTTCAGAGTTCCAGGAACAGCGCCGTGGGTCCGATGATAGTTCTTCCGGGCTGACCCTCACAATACACAAGGGTCTTCAAGAGATTGACTCACACAGTTGGAACCGTGTTGTGCCACACGACGCACCCACCTTGCGTTATGAGTTTCTACACGCACTGGAGACAAGTGGCGCAGTCTGTGATGATACCGGTTGGTCACCCTGCCACCTCACACTGGCCCAGGGTAACGATCTGGTTGGTGCCGTGCCCTGCTATCTTAAATCTCACTCCTACGGTGAATTTATCTTCGACTGGGCGTGGGCAAGAGCGTACCAGCAATCAGGGCTAGATTACTACCCAAAACTGGTGGTCGCCGTACCATTTACACCGATAACAGGACCAAGACTGCTGACTCACCCGAGACAGGACCGCGAATTACTGGCATCTACCCTAGTGCAGGGACTACGCAGCCTTGGTCAAAAACTCGAGGTTTCTTCTATTCATTGCTTATTCTTAACCGAATCAGACATTCAGTACTTTCAAACACTGGACTTCATTGATCGGACGAGTAACCAGTTTCACTGGCGTAACCAGCAATACCTGAGCCTCGAACACTTTTTACAGTCCTTATCGTCGAAAAAAAGAAAAAATATCAAGCGTGAAAGACGCCGAGTACGCGATGCGGGGATCAACCTGTGCTGGCTCCGTGGTGAAGAAATCAGCGAAGAACAGCTATCGTTCTTTTATACCTGTTATCGCCAAACTATCGAAGAACACGGCTCGTTCCTTTATCTGAACCAGGAATTTTTTGAAACATTGTGCCAAACGATGCCAGCACAGATTCGACTATTACTGGCTCAGCGTGACAATCGAAACGTCGCGGCTGCATTTTTTATATGTGCTGACAACGCCCTGTATGGCCGTTACTGGGGCTCGGTAGAACAGATTCCGGACCTTCACTTCGAGGTCTGTTATTACACCCCAATTGAGTACTGCATTGAACAGGGATTCTCAATTTTTGAGGCCGGTGCTCAGGGAGAACACAAGCTAAGCAGAGGCCTGATGCCGACGATCACACGGTCAGCGCACTGGCTCAGCCACGCCGGCTTCCACGATGCCATAGAGCGCTATACCCTTGAGGAACAGCAGGAAATCGAACGCTATACCGACATATTGGAACAGCATTCTCCCTTTAAACGCACTTAGTGCACATAGAGTCTGCGAATTTATAGCCTAACTAGCATCAGCTCTGGACTGGCCGAGACGTCGAACACCGACTGAGTTTTTTCGCTAGAATCTAAATCACAATGTCAGGACCCGTTGAACACTATACATTCCCACCTCTCGAAGCGGCTACGCCTGAGGGCCTGCTTGCAGTGGGTGGCGACCTCAGCAGCGGACGATTACTCAGCGCTTACCGCCGGGGGATATTTCCCTGGTACAGCGCCGGCCAACCCATACTGTGGTGGTCACCTGATCCCAGGACTGTACTCTACCCCGATGCCCTCAAGATCAGTCGCTCTTTGAAGAAAACGCTGCGCCACCGAGGCTACCGCGTTACAAGTGATCAATATTTCAGTGATGTGATTCAGGCCTGTGCAAAACCTAGAGAAAGGAATGACGATAGTGGGACCTGGATTACGCCAGCGATGATCAAAGCTTATACCACGCTTAACGAGTCAGGATGTGCTCATTCGCTCGAAGTCTGGGATCAGATGAAACTCGTTGGTGGATTGTATGGCGTTGCAATTGGGCAGGTGTTTTTTGGTGAAAGCATGTTCAGTCACTCAACCGATGCTTCCAAAGTCGCCTTGACGGCACTGGTCAGAATTATCTCTGAAAAGAAATTTCAGCTGATTGACTGCCAGGTACCCTCAGAGCACCTTTTCTCTTTGGGCGCCAGGAATATTCCGCGTGCCAGGTTTTCGGGCCAACTGCAGGCTGCGCTCGCCGTCGAATCGCAGCCTGACACTTGGAACTACAGTTTTGACAGTCTGGATCTACTATGACACGTCAACAGTCTGCCCCGGACCTATACAAATCAACACAGCACCGCTGTCCATACCTGTTAGATCGAACAGCGGCGAACCTCCTGGTTGACCCACGCTTCGATGTTACTCCTGCTCTGTATGACAGCCTGATAGACAATGGTTTTCGCCGAAATGGCACGCTTTACTACCGCCCCCACTGCCCGCAGTGCGACCAGTGTCGTTCAGTCCGGATTCCTGTACAAGACTTCAAAGTAAACCGCTCGCAACAGCGCGCGATGAAGCGTAACGCTTCTGTGACGACCGAGTTGCGAACGGCTAAATTTACCGAGGAACACTTCTCGCTTTACCGACGCTATCAGTCAGATCGTCATACTGGCGACAGCATGGATGACCCGGATCCAGGAAAATACAGACAGTTTTTAATCAATTCAAACATCGATACCTTCATCCTTGAACTGCGAATCGGACGTCGACTGCTGTCGGTATCGGTGATAGATCATGTAGCCAACGGCCTGTCCGCTGTCTACACATTTTATGATCCGGACGAATCTCATCGAAGCCCAGGTATTTTTACTATTCTGAAACAGATCGAACTTGCCCGAAGCGTCGAGTACGACTGGCTTTATCTCGGATACTGGATCAAAGACTGTCAGAAAATGTCTTATAAAGCGCGCTTCCAACCACTGGAAGCATTTCAGCCTGAGACCAATACCTGGGTCACTGTCGACTGACCTGGGAGGTCTCCGTCCACGTGGTCGAAATTCCTTTCATCAAAGACCATGACTTCGCCTATGGCGCGGTTGAACAGGTGACTACAGGTCTTCGCCGTATCACCGCCAGGAACCCAAGTGCGTTTACATTTCATGGAACGGGCACCTACATACTGGGCGAAGGTGAAGTCGCTGTGATCGACCCGGGGCCGAGTGATCAAGCTCATATACAGGCGTTGCTCGACAGCGTTGCTAATGAGCAGGTTACTCATATTATTGTCACCCACTGCCACCGGGATCACTCACCGGCGGCTGAACCGTTAAAAGCAGCGACCGGTGCCCCCACTTATGCCTATGGCCCTCACGGCGGTACTGCATCCAACCCCACAGAGAATTTAGAGGAAGGGGTTGACCGTGATTTTGCTCCAGATGTATACGTCAGTGACGGCGAACAAATCACCGGTAACGGCTGGACATTGGAATGTGTTCACACACCAGGCCACACCAGCAACCACATGTGCTTTGCCTGGACGGAGGGCAACGCTCTTTTCAGCGGTGATCATGTGATGGGCTGGTCTACGACCGTCATCGTGCCCCCAGACGGCAGTATGACAGACTACCTGTCCAGCCTTGATAAACTCTTAATGCGAAATGAAGATTGCTTCTGGCCTACGCATGGTTCCCCAATTAAAGACCCTATCCCCTACCTTACTGCTCTGATTGAACACCGCTTACAACGCATCGAGACCATTCGTACATTATTAAAACCAAAGGATCTTCGAATCACCGACATGGTTCCCCAGATGTATCCTGATCTTCAGCCCGAGCTGCATGGCGCAGCGGGCCTGTCGACCCTGGCATCGATCCAGCACCTCGAGCGACTGGGTGAAGTCCAACCAATAGCTGGTAGCGGCTCCGACACCTATTTCAGGTTTATGAAGTAACCCTCAACGCCAAGCAACACGGCGGCTGCCGCGCCAACGAAAAATAGGCGTAGGCCTTTCTTCGACCTCCCCACGCACAAGCCCGACGGCACGATCCAACATAAACCGGGTGACTCCACGCATCGGCAAATCGTTAAGATCTGCGACGTTCCACCAGCCTACTTCAACCAGCTCACCGTCACCCTGAATTTCACCGCTAAGATGGTGAGCATCGACGGTAAAGAACCTGGCGTGAAAACGAATCTTGCTGAATGATGGCGTTATGGCACGACCCACATACCCAAGGTGCTGGAGATCGGGAACCCGATTAAGCGACCGAATCGCCTCCCATGACGGTGCCCGACTACCCTTGAGCTGGCCGGCAACACCGACAACTAATCCAGTTTCTTCCCAGGTTTCCCGAATTGCTGCCATCGCCAAAGCGCGTGCTCGGCTTTGTGATTGGCCAACCCCCATCAACGTGCCATAGGTGGGATCGAGTTCGGTAGCAGGCAACACGCGACCGTCACCGGACGAAACGGCGCCACCAGGAAAAACAAAAACGCCAGGCATGAACCGCGCCGTCGGACTTCGCCGACCCATCAGCACAAATATCTTTTGTCGTTCCCGCTGAGTTACGATGAGAGAACTCGCATCTCTGGGTCTAACCACAGGCTCGCCGGATACCCGCTTCGGTGGATTACTGGCAGACAAAACTTCCTGGGACACAGCGTGCTCCTAAATCAGACCCTAGATGTCAATGAAACGTTGGCAGCACGCTGACAGCTCACGGATTAATGATTCCAGCCAAAGAGATTTGGCCCCTATCCTAGGACGTGCCCTTACTATCGACGCGCATTGTATGCGCTTGAGACCCTGTGCGGCCAGATGTCATCGAACTAACCAATAAGCCTCACCTTGATCTTGCAACCAACCATTATTTCGATAATACTCGACATATGGACGAGACACATGCGGTCAATGCCCTATCTGCACTTGCGCAGACCAGTCGCCTGCAAGTGTTCAGGCTCCTTGTCCGAAATAGTCCCGCTGGTCTTGCAGCTGGAGAGATCGCCCTGAAACTGGCGATCCCTCACAACACACTGTCTACACATCTGGCCATCCTGACCCGCGCTGGCTTATTGAGTTCGACACGATTTGGACGCTCGATTGTCTACCGTATTGATCCCGACGGGATTCAACAACTACTCAGCCACCTCGTTCAGGATTGTTGCAACGGAAAACCCGAGCTGTGTGGGCCACTGCTCTCATCTCCACCGGCTCGCCGGCGTACAGCAGCCGCCTAGTTGTATGATTTTCCGTAGCGAGTGACGATATGATTTTTACAAGCTGCAATGTACTGTTTCTCTGTACCGGCAATTCTGCGCGCAGCATCCTCGCCGAAGCGATACTCGAACGTATGGGAAATGATCAATTTACAGCCTACAGTGCCGGCAGCTTTCCCCGTGGCGAGATTCACCCCGCAGCGTTGAACCTGCTAAAAAACCTGGGCCACCGCACTGAACACCTGCGCTCAAAGAGTTGGGACGAATTCACCGGAGCATCTGCACCCCAAATCAATTTTATATTCACAGTCTGCGATAACGCCGCAACTGAAACCTGTCCCATCTGGTCGGGTCAACCAGCGACGGTACACTGGGGACTTCCAGATCCTGCTGCTGTTGAAGGATCGGATGATGATGTTACGCAGGCGTTCACTGCTACCTACCAACAGCTAAGCAAACGGATAAGCACTTTTATTCAGTTAGCTAACGATTCATCCGACAATACTGAACTACGGTCACGACTTGTAGTGACTGAACCAAGTATTGTTCAATCAACACCGGAAACTTTTTAAGTCATGTTGCAGTTTGATCTACCACGACGGCTAGTCGCAGAAACATTGGGCACAGCCCTGCTTCTCGCCACCGTAGTGGGCTCTGGGATCATGGCGGAGAACCTTGCGGGTGGTAACGTAGCCATTGCACTTTTGGGAAATACCATTCCCACCGGTGCCATCCTGGTCGTACTGATCACCATCTTTGGACCTGTATCCGGTGCCCATTTCAACCCTGCGGTCACCCTGTCGTTTCTCATCCGTCGGGAAATCACTATCGGTGCAGCCATCGCCTACGTTGTAGTACAGGTGATAGGCGGAATAATTGGTACCTGGTCCGCACACCTGATGTTTGCACAGGAGATTTTTCAGCTATCCAGTCACGTACGAACGGGCGGTGCTCAATGGTTTTCTGAAGGCGTAGCAACGTTCGGGCTGGTCGCTACAATCCTGGGCACCTTACGCTGGACACCCGAAGCGGTCGCTTACATGGTTGGCCTGTACATCACAGCTGCTTACTGGTTTACAGCTTCAACATCGTTCGCCAATCCGGCCGTCACTATCGCCCGTAGCCTTACCGATACTTTTAGTGGCATCTATCCGGCACATGCACCCGGTTTCATACTGGCTCAGCTTGTTGGTGCAATAGTGGCAACACTCACCATAGGCTGGCTCGTGTCACGGCAACAATCAAAATAGACTACATCATTTCAACTTGATGCAGGTCGCAGTTAAGCACCTACTCAGTTCGCCATCAATAAGCGCAAGCGATTACCGACCCGCTCAGATAGATCGGCCAGGTTTGCAATCCAGAGAATAATCTGGTGCCAAAAGACCGTCGCGACACCCAATTCTTCCTCCATCGCAAAAAGTGCCCGTGCAGCACGGTCCAATTCGGCGTCCGTTTGACTCTCGAGACGACCCAACTCCCTCACCATTTCGTCAACGCGAGCGACCTCCCCTTCACCGAATCCCGTTTCAACCAATTCATCCAGTTCATCGACGATACGTTGGCCTTGTTCACAAGCAGACATAACGCTTTGGGCCATCGTCAAAACAGGCTCCTTAAGCGATTCTGGTAAATGCATACTGCGTTGATCAGCCAACTCAGCGATATCCTGCGTGACATCCGCTATCGAATCCTGACAGTCCAGAATCTCCAGCATCGTTCGCCGGTCCATTGCCATCATAAATCGCCTGGGCATATGACTGCGAATCTCGTGCTTGAGTTCATCCGCTTCATGCTCCAACCGATCAATCTCTGCTCGGCGCTCACGAATAGCCTCATTATTGCCTGCTGCCATTGCTTCGAGCAGCGGTATCACCTCTCGCGCACAGAGTATGGCCACCTGCATGTGTTGCTGCATTGGGCCGATTGGCGATTTTCCGACTAGCTTGTCAATCCACGCCATAGTTAGCTCCTAGCCCGCTAAGAGGCCTTTGAAAAAGAAATAGAAAAACATAGACAGTCCTGCCGCTATGGGCAGTGTAGCAACCCACGATGCAATTATCTTACCCACCACGCGTAAGTCCAGGGCACTGATACCGCGAGCGAGCCCCACACCTAGAACGGCGCCGACCAAAGTGTGCGTTGTCGATATAGGTATACCCATTCGAGACGCAACGACGATCGTGGTCGCAGCTGCAAGTTGGGCTGCAAAACCTCGACTCGGCGTGAGTTCTGTAATGCGCTTACCCACGGTCTCCATCACCCGATAACCCCAGGTGGCAAGGCCGAAAATAATTCCAATGCCCCCAATCGCCAACATCCAGGGTGAAACGGATGCTTTCCCACCCAGGTCAGCACCACTGATCGCACTGCTGATAGCTGCTAAGGGACCAATCGCGTTTGCCACATCGTTAGAGCCGTGCGCAAATGCGATAGCGCAAGCCGTCAGGATTTGGAGCACCACAAAGATTTTTTCAACACGACTGAAACGATGTTTTGGATCTTCCGGACCCAGTTGTACTCGCCGTATAAAAAATATGCCCAGACCAGATCCAACAAAACCCAATAGCGTTGATCCAATCAGTGCTTGTGTCAGATTGAGATCGAGTTTCAAGGGCTTTAAGCCCTTGAATAATGTCACTAACCCTATGATAAAAAACACTAAGAAAAAGAAAACGGGGCCCAGTTTTCGAATTTGTACCACAGGATCTTTTGTGTCTAGAACCTTGGCTCGGGTGAATTGAAAAATGCCAAAAGCAATTACTCCTGCCAGCAAAGGTGATGTCAGCCACGACAACACAATCTGCCCAATCTTTCCCCAATTGACGACTTCCGGTCCGATACTGACCACACCAAATCCAACGATTGCACCCACAATTGCGTGGGTTGTAGAAACCGGCAAACCGAACCGCGTGGCGACGACCAACAGTGTTCCTGCTGCAGCGAGCGAACCCAACATTCCATATATCAGTTGGTCACGACCTATCAAAGATATATCCAACATACCTTTACGTACGGTATCGGTCACATGCCCACCCGCGAAAAATGCCCCCGCAAATTCAAAAATTGCGGCGACGAGGATTGCTCCCCAGACCGTAAGGGCACCTGATCCGACACTGGTCCCCATCGCGTTAGCAACGTCATTGGCACCAATCGCCCAGGCCATATAAAGTGCCAGGACACCAGCAATCCAGAGTGCTATAGGAATTTGAGAAATGAGTTCCATCGAAGATATCCGTGTGACGTACTCAGAGTGATTTAATTAATTTTTCCACCAGATTTGGGCGGGATTTTGACGTCACCACAATAAATTGCAAGTGAATTTCTTTATGGTGATCTTAAGAAACACTAATGATCTATCTAGACCTAGAGTTGGCTGTGTTATTCAGGATTTTTCTGTTCTAAAGCTACCAATCGCTTGACCAAGTCATCTAGCTGTCTGAACCGAACCGCACTGCGCCGCCACTCCCGATTCGGCATTAAACCTGTTCCCGATGAATACGTGCCAGCTTCGGATATGGAACCGGTCACCATAGCCATACCAGTCAGGTGTACGTCATTGGCGATAGTCACGTGGTCTGCAACACCAACGACACCCGCAAAAGTACAACGACTACCGATCACGGTACTGCCCGCAATCGCCACACAAGCCGCGATCGCCGTATGCTCACCAATGACCACGTTATGTGCGATGTGAACCAGATTATCGATTACAACCCCATTTCCAATCTTGGTATCACCCAAGGCTCCCCGGTCTATGGCTGTGCCGGCACCGATCTGGACATCGTCTCCAACAATTAAACCTCCCAGCTGTGGAATGCGTGTCCATCGACCATCCTCATGGGTGTTGCCGAACCCGTCGCTGCCCAATACAGTGCCACTCTGCACGACACATCGCTCACCGATATGCACACCGTGACAGACGGTCACATTGGCGGTCAATCGACTATCCTCACCGAGTTTTGCTCCTTGACCGATGACACATCCTGGTCCAAGGACAACACCGCTACCGATATCACAACCCGCTTCGACAACACAGTTAGCCCCGATAGAGGCCAACTCACCGATGATCGCATCATCAGAAACAACTGCAGATGAATGGATGCCAGGCTCCTGTCTGGGAGAGCTGTCCAGAATCCTTGCAATCTGAGCGTAGGCTGCGTGGGGATCGTCACAAACAATTGCTGCGCCATCCCAGGCTGAACAGTCCTCTTGACGCAGGATCACGGCAGCCGCGGTACAGCCTTGTAGCTGAGATTTGAGTTTTGAACCAGAGAGAAACGTAATCTCACCTGCCCCGGCGCTCTGCAGTGTTGCCATACCGGTGATTTCAATCCCGCCATCACCCTGGCACTGACCGTCCACAACCGCTGCTAATTCTTCGAGCTTCACGCTGATTTTCCCGTTACTCCGATTGTTTGTTTATGAATCGGTTGCCGTTGACCAAAATCAATTTAATCCACGTTTGATTATTAACAACAGATTATAGGGTTGTATTTGCGCCTGCGTCACAGATAGACAGATCAACTAACTGTGCGCTAATAGTCGTTAAGTGGCTGGAATTACTTAAGGGCGAGATAAGTCTGAAATCTCCAAAGTCGAGCATTCAGCTTCGAGCACTCTTTTGATGCACCGCGTCGACCATCACCCTGACGTGGTCGGGATTGACACCTGGCGTAATACCGTGACCCAGGTTGAACACATGACCATTCCCCGCATCAAAATCATCCAGCACACTCTCGACAGCACGTTCAATGACATCTGGACTTGCATAGAGCACAGCTGGGTCCAAGTTGCCTTGAAGTGCCACCTGTTCACCGACCGTCTTACGGGCAACCGCCAGTGAGGTGGTCCAGTCGCAACCAAGTGCATCGCACCCTGACTCCGCCATCTCTTTTAGCCACTGACCCCCACCCTTGGTAAATAAAATCACAGGAATGTGCCGGGTCATTTCGTCACTTTTAAGCGCTTCAACAATACGGCGCATTCCTGACAGCGAAAATTCACGATACTCCGTGTGTGGCAAAACACCACCCCAGGTATCAAAGATCATCAATACGTCTGCACCTGCTTTTACCTGGGCGGCAAGATAACCACTGACTGATTCAGCCAAGACATCCAATAGCGCATGGAGAGCCTGTGGCTGCTCATACATCAGCCCTTTAATTCGTGCAAAATCCCGAGTGCTTTGCCCTTCTACCATGTAAGTCGCCAGCGTCCACGGACTGCCGGCAAAGCCAATCAGTGGCACGGATCCATCTAGCTCATGGTGAATGATTCGAACCGCGTCAAAGACATAACCCAGATCATCCTCCAGCTCTGGCACACGCAGAGCATCTATGGCATTTTTGGAATCAATCGCTCGTTCGAAGCGAGGGCCTTCACCTTCATTGACGCTCAGACCCAGTCCCATTGCATCCGGAATAGTGAGGATGTCTGAAAACACAATCGCCGCGTCCAAATCAAAGCGCCTGAGTGGCTGTAAGGTTACCTCGCAGGCGAGCTCGGGCGTCTTACAGAGCGTCAGAAAGTCACCCGCCTGTTTCCGGGTTTCCCGATACTCGGGGAGGTAACGCCCGGCCTGCCGCATGATCCAAACCGGT
>Ga0209035_10000450_pt1 | contig 16175 bp, 10 predicted proteins | sample MarorgKNORR_S2LV_6_FD_188220 | JGI IMG/M metagenome (GOLD analysis project Ga0209035, IMG submission 188220) | Marine microbial communities from the Southern Atlantic Ocean, analyzing organic carbon cycling - AAIW_A/KNORR_S2/LV (SPAdes) (version 2) | ecosystem: Environmental > Aquatic > Marine... | reverse complement strand
TTTATTTATAACTGCCTTTCTATTTTTTAAGATAGCTCTTTGAAATCGTTGAATGCTTTCTCGACATTCTTGATTTCCATTTGAATTAATGTAATTAATTGTTCTTTTATCTTGTTGTGTATGAATTAACGGAGCAACATAAGGGACAGCAATATCAATGTCTTTTGGATATTTAGATTTGTAAATCATCACTGTTTCTCCTCCTTTACTTATTCCTGTAGCCAACCATTTATTTTTATAGATCCTTTTTAAACGGGTTACAATTGCATGATAATCTGCTGCAGCAGCATCGTTTTTTAAATACTTCCACGGAATAGAATCTGGTCTCGATTTTCCATAAAAACGATATTCAACTTGTACTTGATTTGCCTTTAAAAGACTACTCAATTCATACGTTTGATGTTTCGCATTGTATCCTTCTGTTACTAAAACTGTTGGATTGCTATACTCTGAATGTGACACGTATATATGATGTTCAAACGTACCTGCTTTCAGGTTTTTATGATCCAAAGGTTGTCGTAATGTCAATTCATAAGCTCCTGAAAAATGATCAGCAATTTTTACCGAATCTATTATAGCTGTTGGGAATAATATTTCTAACTGCTCTTTAAAAGCTACGTTTTCTAATTCTGATTTAGCGCTAAAACAAGAAGTAATTATGATACTTACAAATAGAAGCAACAGTGTTCTTTTTATCTTTTTCATTTTTGTGATTTCAATTCCCTAAAATTAAAAGAAATAACTTAATCTAAATAATAGGATGTTATCCAAGTATTCGCAAATGTTACGCTAAAACAAGTTACAATGTTATTCTTTCGAGTCTTTTACCTATTTTTATCCTATGGACAAGATTGAACAAATTAGCACTAAATTTATTGAAGAAAACACCAATTTCTTGGAATTAATTGCTGAAATAAAACAATATTTTTCTTCTGATGACGTGATTGTTCCGATGCGTCATCATCACGATTTTCCAAATCCAGCAGTAGCCGCTGATTCTACGTTATTATTGATGCCTGCCTGGAATCCGAGTAAAAATGGGGGTGTGAAAATTGTGACTGTAAGTCCAGAAAATGGGCGGTTTGATTTACCATCCATCCAAGGAACGTATATTTATTTTGATGCGATAAAAGGATCTATAAAAGCAATTATAGAAGCCAAAAGTTTAACGGTAAAAAGAACTGCTGCGACTTCTGCTTTAGCCTCTTCATATTTGTCAAGAAAAGACGCATCTTCTTTGTTAATGATTGGAACCGGAGCACTGTCTATCGATTTAATCAAGGCACATGCTAGTGTTAGACCTATCCAGCAGGTATATGTTTGGGGGCGTTCTTTTGAAAAGGCAGTAGCAATCTGTGAAGAATTAAAAGATGAAAAATACATTGTTCAGCCGATCCATAAAATTGAAGATAAAATCTCTGAGGTAGGTATTGTTTCTTCGGCAACCTTATCTAAATTACCATTAGTATTAGGTAGGTTGTTGAAGGAAGGACAACATGTTGATTTGGTGGGAGCATATAAAAAAGACATGCGCGAAGCCGATGATGAAACAATTTCTAAAGCATCTGTTTATATAGACACCTTTCAAGGTGGATTGAAAGAAAGTGGAGACATTGTAATTCCATTGCAAAACGGAACGTTAAAAGAAGAAGCTATTAAAGCTGATTTATTTCAACTGTGCTCACAGCAAAAAACAGGAAGAAACACAGAAGAAGAGATTACCGTTTTTAAATCTGTTGGTCATGCTTTAGAAGATTTGGCTGCTGCAAATTATTATTATAACAACTATTTAAAATGAGTAAAACGTATCAAAATATACTTTCAAAAACCAATTTCAACCCTCCAAAAGACTGGATGCAAATTAAAACCATTGACATGCATACGGGCGGAGAACCGCTGCGTGTTATTGTGAGTGGATTTCCAGAGTTGAAAGGGAATTCGGTATTGGATTACAGGCGTTATTGCAAAGAAAATTTAGATTACTTGCGTACCGCTTTACTATTTGAACCGCGTGGACATGCAGATATGTATGGCTGTATTTTAGTGCCACCAAACGATGATGCTGGCGATTTTGGAATTCTATTTTTACACAACGAAGGATATTCAACAATGTGTGGACATGCCATTATTGCGATTTCTACACTCGCCGTTGAAATGAATTGGGTGGACGTAAAAGAAGGAGATAATATACTTAAAATTGATGCGCCTTGTGGAAGAATTACTTCTTTTACACATGTTAAAAATGGACAGGTAGCCGGTGTTCGTTTTTATTGTGTGCCAAGTTTTGTGGTGGGGTTAGACAGAACCGTGGATGTAGCTGGCTTAGGAAAAGTAACCTATGACCTGGCTTATGGAGGTGCTTTTTACGCTTATGTAGATATGGCGAAAAATAACTTTGATTTTGATTTAAGTCCCGATTCTTACAGAGCGCTCATCAGCAAAGGAATGGATATTAAGCACGCTGTAATGAATGTCGATAAAAAAATCTTACATCCTTTTGAAAACGATTTAAGTTTTTTATATGGAACTATTTTTATAGACAATAACAAACAACCTTCTGGTCCCGATAGTAAAAATGTGTGCATTTTTGCCGAAGGAGAGGTCGACCGTTGCCCAACTGGATCTGGCGTTTCTGGTAGAATGGCCATTCATAAAGCACGAAAGGAAATTGACTTTGGAGAAACCATGTCTATAGAAAGCATTACCGGTTCGGTATTTATTGGCTCCGTAGTTTCAGAAGAAGAGTATGGTCCTTTTAGAGCTGTTATTCCTCAGGTAGAAGGCAACGCTTATATTACAGGAATGCATACTTTTGTTATCGACCCAAATGACCCAATGAAAGAAGGGTTTATTTTAAGGTAGTACCTTAAAAGTCATAATTCAAATTTACAAAACCCTTAACAAAACCGACTAGTACCTACCGGTTTGTTTTAAGTTAAATAGTGTATGTTTGTACTATGAGTATAATTACAGTCAAAGAAAATTCAGACATTCCTAAATACAAACAAATAATTGCTTCACTAGAAAATTCCATTGTAAATGGAGATCTGAAAAGAGGAGATAAACTCCCGTCAATAAACAGTGTTAAGTTCAGGTTCTCTTTGTCTAGAGACACTGTTCTTTTGGCTTATGGCGATTTAAAAGTTCGTGGAATTATCCAGTCAATTCCTGGAAAAGGCTATTATCTCAAAAGAGAAAACATTGAAATTTCACAAAAAATATTTTTACTTTTTGATGAATTAAATGCGTTTAAAGAAAATTTATACAAAACTTTTTTAAAAAATTTAAACCCTACTATAGAGGTAGATATTTATTTTCATCATTTTAATTATGATGTCTTCAGTAAACACATTTATGATAATATTGGAAATTACAACCATTATATCATCATGCCAGCAAATTTAAAGGACACCGATGTTATTATCGATAAATTACCAGAAAGCAAAGTATGCATTCTAGATCAGACGCATGAGGAGCTTTCAAAGTACTCAACTATTTATCAAAACTTTAGAAAAGACATTAGCAATGCATTGACGCAATGCCTAACGAAACTTAAAAAGTACCATAAAATTATTTTCATTTTTAATGAGAACAAACAGCCACAAGAAATGCTACAAGGATTTTATGATTTTTGTGCTAAGCATAAAATAGATCATGAAATTATCATCAACAGTGAAAACAGAACGTTACAAAAAGGAGAAGTGTACCTTATTCCTGAAGACAGGGATTTAATTCAAGTGATAAAAAAAATGAAAGAACAGCAGTTGACCATTGCTTCAGATATTGGTATTATTTCATACAACGACACGTTGTTAAAAGAGATTGTTGAAGGCGGCATTACAACCATTTCAACAGATTTTAATGAAATGGGAGAAAAACTAGCGGAACTCATCTTTCACAAAGAGTTCACTAAAATAGAGAACACCAATCGCCTTATTGTTAGAAACTCGTTATAAAAAAATTGTCATTTTGTTCAAAATCAACCCCATCAAAAAAGCTGCTAAGGACTATTTAAAAATAGAAAGCACAGACCACCAATCACACGCGCATATTTGCTTAAGTGACGGCGGAAGCTTGCAAGAATTAGTCCTACATGAAAAGAAAATTATCCAACAATCAGCTACTGACAACTATGCAACATCGTATGCCTCTGCCATTCTTTTTCCTTTTGCTAATAGAATAGATAATGCGTCTTATTCATTTCAAGAAAAAAATTACACGCTAAATGTTAATTTAAAAGAAGAAAACAATGCCATTCATGGTTTGGTATACAACAAGGAATTCACCCTTAAAAGCAAGGAGATCAACCAACAGCAAGCATCAGTAACACTTGTCTATTCTGAAGAAAACAAAACGCAAGGGTTTCCCTTTACATATACCATAGAACTTACATACATCCTTACAGAGGATGCACTTTCATTAAGCGTTTGCATTACAAACAATGATGTTGTTCCCTTTCCTTTTAGTTTAGGATGGCATCCTTATTTCTATAGTTCTAATTTATACAACAGCAGCTTGTGTATTGATAGTAATAGCAGAATTCTGCTTTCAACTAGTGAAATGATTCCTACGATAACAAAAGACACAAGTATGCAGAAAGAACTACAAATTAAAGATCGATTTTTTGATGATTGCTATCTTTTAAATACGGATAAAATGATGTTTAAAACTCCTGACTATCACATACAAATCAATTCTTTTTTAGAGAAAAATTATGTGCAAATTTTCACGCCTTCAGAGAGAAGTTCAATCGCAATAGAACCCATTACAGCTCCACCAAACAGCTTTAATCATAAATTAGGACTCCGTGTTTTAAATTCGGATGAAAACTATACCGCTATATGGAAAGTCTCTTTAAAATCAACATCGCATGAAAACTAAAATTTTTATTTCCCTTATGGTAGTGCTTCTTTTTTCTAGCTGCAAAAAAGAAGAAAAAATGACGTATTTAAATTTTAGTGAAAACAGTTTAAATTATACGAACACACCCACACATAAATTTGATAAAAGCGGGCTCATGTTTTCAGATCAAGGTGCTTGGTTTGGATATAGTTTTCCGGATACTACCGCAACAACGATTGGATTTTCTGGCCCTTTTTTGATGACACAGCAAAATGGTATTTGGAGTAGCGCTTCTTTGACTCATTTAAACATTGAAGATGTTCTTTTGAAAAAGCAACAAACAACTGCATACAACAGTCATTTAGAACAACTATTTACTTCTGAAAACATCGAACTAAAACAAACCTTGGTTTTTTCTTCAGGGCATTCAGTATTGATAAAAACCGAAATTAAAAACACCAGTTCAAACCCCATCACATTAAAATATCAGTGGAAACAGGAGCAATTATTGGCAGACGGATTGCAACTGAATGCCAAACACAATGAAGTAACTATAAACGCTGTAAAAACAACTGCCATTGGTCATCTTGTTTTTCCAAAAGGAACGCAACTATCAGTTATTGATAGCACGTATACTTCTAACGTTGCCACTCTTGAACTGAAACCCAAACAAATCAAAGAATTTACAATTTCTCAAACATTTATTTTCCCTGAGTATTCTTGGAAAGAAGAGCAATCAAAACTTAAAAACACAACTTATGATGCCATTTTAAAAACTAGAAAAACAGAAAAAGAAAATCAATTAAAAACCCTTATAACACATCTAAAACCACAATTTCAAGACGATGCATATGCTGAAATCTTGGCAAAAGCACATCTTACTCTACAAAATAACTGGCGCATTCCTGCTGGAGCAATCAAATACGAAGGGTTGTTTCCTAGTTATCATTACAAATGGTTCAACGGTTTTTGGTCTTGGGATTCTTGGAAACATGCCGTAGGATTGTCGTACTACGATACTTCGCTAGCCAAAAAACAGGTGCAACTAATGTTCGAATTTCAAAGCGAAGACGGCTTTATCGTAGATTGTGTTTTTAGAGACACCTTGGTTGAAAAACATAATTATCGCGACACAAAACCTCCGCTATCAACTTGGGCAGTTGCCAACATCTACGAGAAAGATAAAGACCTTGGTTTTATAAAAGAGATGTATCCGAAGTTAAAAAAATACCATGAATGGTGGTACAATAAAAGAGATCATGACCAAGATGGATTGTGTGAATATGGTTCTACCGACGGTAGCTTGATTGCTGCCAAATGGGAGAGTGGTATGGACAATGCCATTCGTTTTGACGATTCTAAAATTGTAAAAAACTCCGAAGGAGCTTATTCAATAGACCAAGAAAGTGTAGACCTGAATGCCTATCTTTATGCTGAGAAATTATTTTTAGCAACATTGGCTGAAGCATTGCACAAAAATGAGGATGCTGAAAGACTAAAAAAGGAAGCTCGTCTACTAAAAACGCGTATTCAAACTCAATTTTACGACGAAAAAGATGGCTGGTTTTACGACACCAACTTAGAGGGGGATATGTTTATTAAAGGCGAAGGAAGCGAAGGATGGACCGCCCTCTGGGCAAATGCAGCAACACAGGAGCAAGCTGAACAAGTGAAAAACAAAATGATGAACCCTAAAAAATTCTTCACCAAAGTCCCTTTTCAAACCCTAAGTGCAGATCATAAAAAATTCAACCCTTTAAAAGGTTACTGGAGAGGTCCAAACTGGCTAGACCAAGCGTATTTCGGAATTAAAGGACTGCGTAACTACGGTTTTATAAAAGAAGCAGACTTAGCGACTCAGCAATTGCTAAAAGGCACTGAAGGTGTTTTGGAAAAAGGATCGTCCATTCGAGAGAATTATCATCCTATTACGGGTAAAGGCCTGAATGCTGAAAATTTTAGTTGGAGTGCAGCACACATCATTATGTTATTAATAGAGAATTAAAATGAACTACGACGCCTTAAAAATAACAACGCAACAAGCAGAAGACATCCTCTTCAAACTGTTCAATATAAAAGGAAAAGCTTCTGAGCTTCCTGGAGAAGTTGATTTCAATTTCAGAATTAAAATCGAGAACGAGGAAGGGTATATTTTAAAAATATCACGTCCTGATGAGGATGAAAATTGTCTCGATTTTCAGCAAAAACTATTACAGTATGTTGCAAAAAACGGAAGCAACCTCATTGCTCCAAAAGTGATACATGACACCAATGGAAATACCATTTCTTCAATCACAGATGCTTCAGGAAACAAACGAAATGTACGGTTGCTTTCTTGGGTTTCTGGTCGTGTTTTGAGCGATGTTAATCCACAACTAGACAGCTTACGATTTAGTTTAGGAGAACAATGCGGCCTATTAACTCAAGCATTACAAGGCTTTGCTCATAAAGAAGCAGAGAGGGGTTTTGTTTGGGACGTTGCACAATCATTGTGGACCAAAGAGTATTTACATTTATTTTCCTCGGAAGAAAAAGAAATTATTTCCACATTTCACCAACAATTTGAAGCGGCTCAGCATTCGTATTCTAAACTCAGAAAAAGTATTGTTCACAACGATGCGAATGACAACAACGTAATTGTTTCTGCTGACCTTATCAATCCAATCGTAAAAGCGGCTATCGATTATGGTGATGCCATCAAAACCCAAATTGTCAACGATGTTGCCATTGCATGTGCGTATGCCATTATGCATCATAACGATCCTTTAGAAGCAGCATTGCCAATTGTAAAAGGATATCATGCGACATTTAAATTACAAGAGGAAGAACTCGCACATTTATATGTTGCTATTGCCATGCGATTGGTGATTTCCGTTACAAAATCAGCAATCAATAAAATCAAAGAACCTGATAATGAATATCTTTTAATTAGTGAAAAACCCGCTTGGGAGGTACTAAAAAAATGGTTTCAAATACATCCTGAATTTGCAAGCATCAGCTTTAGAGAAACTTGTGGATTTCAAGCACACCCTATGCAACAACAGTTTGAAACTTGGGCTTCAAAAAATGACTTCTCTCTTTCAGAACTGTTTCCTAGCATTGATAAAAAAGAGGTGTATCGTATCGATTTAAGTGTGTCTAGCAAATGGATTGGACACCTAGAAGAAGCTGCTAATTTAGATCTGTTTCAATTTAAAATTGAACAACTTCAAAAAGAACATCCAGAAAAAATAATTGCAGCCGGTTATTTAGAGCCTCGCTCGCTGTACACTTCAACAGCCTATGATAAAATAGGAAATCATGGAAGAGAAAGCAGAACCATTCATTTAGGGATCGATTATTGGCTGCCCGTAAATACGCCTGTCCATGCCTTGTTTGATGGCGAAGTTGTCACTGCTGTAAATGATGCTGGCGATAAAGAATATGGTGGACTCATCATCTTAAAACACCACGAAGAAGGGGTAATATTTTTTACCTTATACGGACATAATACTGTAGATAGTGTTCTAAAACATCACGTTGGAAAAATTATTAAAAAAGGCGAAAAAATTGCTGAATTAGGCAACTATCCAGAAAACGGAAATTGGGCGCCTCATTTACATTTTCAAATATTATTATCTACATTAAATTATGTAGATGATTTTCCTGGAGTTGCCTATTACAGACAAATTGATGTTTGGAAAAGCATTTGTCCAGATCCAACCCTATTGTTTGCATCGGAAGCACTTCAGCCTAGAAAAACAGTTTCAAACAACGATTTAATTCAGTATCGAAAACAACATTTAGGGAAAAGTTTAAGCTTGCAATACAAAACTCCCATTAAAATGGTCCGTGGTGCGGGTCAGTATTTAATAGATCAATTGGGGCAAAAATATTTAGATACGGTAAATAACGTTGCGCATGTTGGTCATGAGAATTACACCGTGGTCAAAGCAGGTCAAAATCAAATGGCTCTGATTAACACGAATTCGAGATATTTACACGAAAACATTAATGAGTTAGCCAAAGAGTTGATTGAAACCTTACCTCTAGAACTCAATGTTTTTCATTTTGTAAACTCAGGAAGTGAGGCCAATGAGTTGGCCATTCGCATGGTAAAAGCTGCTACTGGAGAAAAAGACATCATTGCAAGTGAAGTCGGTTATCATGGCAATGCAAATACGTGTATTGATATTTCTTCATACAAATTTGATGGGAAAGGTGGTCATGGAGCACCAGAACACACCCAAATATTCCCTTTACCAGATACTTTTAGAGGGAGATACAGCGATAACGATGCGGCATCAAAATATGCGAAAGAAGTAGAAAAATGTATTGATAACATTCAGCAAAAAGGAAGAAATGTTGGTGGGTTTATTATAGAGCCAATTATTAGTTGTGGTGGACAGGTTGAATTGCCTAAAGGGTTTTTAGAAAAAGCATACAAAGCAGTAAGAAAAGCTGGCGGAATTTGTATTTCTGATGAAGTACAAACAGGTTGTGGAAGACTAGGGAAAACATTTTGGGGATTTCAATTACATGATGTGATTCCGGATATTGTTACCATTGGAAAACCTTTAGGAAACGGACATCCTATTGCTGCAGTGGTTTGTACACAAAAAGTTGCGGATGCATTTGCAAACGGAATGGAATACTTTAATACGTTTGGAGGAAACCCTGTATCGTGCGCTATTGCAACAGCAGTTTTAAAAACTGTAGAACAAGAAAAGCTCCAAGAAAACGCTTTGAAAGTCGGAACGTTTTTAAAATTAGAATTAAACCACCTTTCTAAAGAGTTTCCAATTATTGGAGATGTGCGAGGACAAGGTTTATTTCTTGGAATCGAATTGGTAGACGCCAATTTAAATCCGCTTGCAGCACAAACAGCGTACCTGGCTAACCGAATGAAAGATTACGGAATCTTAATGAGTACTGATGGTCCAGACCACAATGTCTTAAAAATTAAGCCGCCAATGGTCTTTACAAAAGAAAATGCCAAAGAGCTTATATTCTATTTACGAAAAATAGCTTCTGAAGATTTTATGCAGTCATTTTAATTACAATACACATGAGAAAAATAGGCATCCTTTTTATAATAACCATCCTGTTTTTAGGATGTAAACAAGCACCTTTAGATGTTGTTGCAGCACAAACATTTCACTACAACCACCAAAAATTTGAAGATCATAAATTAGCGGCAAGAGCGACATTTTTCACTTTTGAAAATACTGATATTTCAACAAAAGAAAACTCCAAACGTTTTCTAAGTTTAAATGGCGATTGGAAATTCAATTGGGTAAAAGATCCTAAACAACGACCAACAACGTTTCAAAACGAACGTTTTAACGACTCTGATTGGGAAACAATTCCTGTTCCTGCAAACTGGGAAGTAGAAGGTTACGGTCATCCTATTTATTTGGATGAACGCTATCCGTTTACCACAAAATGGCCAAATGCTCCCACAGATTACAATCCTGTTGGAACCTACAGAAAAAAAATTACATTAGATAAAGATTTTCTTTCAGAGGATGTTATCCTCCATTTTGCTGGAGCAAAATCTGCCATGTATGTATATATCAACGGTGAATATGCTGGCTATTCACAAGGAAGTAAAACTCCGGCCGAATTTAACATTACAAAACATCTAAAAGCAGGTGAAAATCTAATTGCTTTACAGTTATTTAGGTGGTCTGATGCTAGTTATCTTGAAAGCCAAGACATGCTACGAATGAGTGGTATTGAACGTGACGTGTATCTATACTCAAGATCAAAAGTCTTTGTTTCAGATTATCATGCAAAAACAACATTAGACGATTCCTATAAAAACGGAATTTTTCATGGAACTATCTCCGTTACAAATGATACGGATGCTATAGCAACTCGCGATTTAATTGTTGAAGTTATTGACAATGGAAATGGACTAATTTACTCCAGGAAAGAGATTCAAATTCCCGCAAATTCAACCATTGATTTTAATGTTGATAAAACCATCGCAAACGTAAAATCATGGTCCGCTGAAATCCCAAACCTTTACCACCTTGCCATAACATTAGATTACAATCAATTCATCAATCAAAAAATAGGTTTTAAACGTGTAGAAATTAAAAAATCACAAGTACTTATCAACGGAAAAGCCATTTATATTCGCGGCGTTGACAGGCACGAAACAGATCCGTTTACGGGACATGTAGTTTCTAAAGAATCCATGGAGAAAGACATCTTATTGATGAAACAAAACAATATTAATGCGGTGCGTTCTGCGCATTACCCAAATGACCCGTATTGGTTAGGTTTATGCGACAAATACGGCTTGTACGTTGTTGATGAAGCAAATATTGAAAGCCATCCTTTGGCGATTGACAAGAAGACGCAGATTGGAAATGAAATGAGTTGGTTGCCTGCTCATATGATGCGTACACAACGCATGTATTACCGAGACAGAAATCATGTTTCAATTTATTCTTGGTCATTAGGGAATGAAGCTGGAGAAGGTGACATTTTTAGAACCACGTACAAATGGTTAAAAGCACAAGACAAGAACAGAATTGTACAATACGAACCTGCAGGAAAAGAAGAATACACCGATTTGTATTGCCCAATGTACCCCAAACCTGAATACTTAATCAAGCATGGAAAGTCGAATTCAGACAAACCTTCTATCATGATTGAATATGCACATGCCATGGGGAATTCGGTAGGGAATTTACAAGACTACTGGGATATTATTGAAACCTATCCAAACCTACAAGGTGGTTTTATTTGGGATTGGGTAGATCAAAGTTTAGAATATAAAGATGATAATGGCAACCCTTATTTGGCTTATGGCCATGATTACCATCCTGATTTACCTACGGATGGCAATTTTTTAAACAATGGATTGGTGGATCCATATCGGAATCCGCATCCGCATCTATCCGAAGTAAAAAAAGTATACGAGCCTGTACAATTTACCTACCTAGGAAATGGAACAATTCAACTTAAAAATAAAAATTTCTTTGCTGATTTTTCGAACCAAGAACTACAATGGAAACTTTTGAGAAACGGAAAAGGAGTGCTTTCTAAAAAGAACATCCCTTTACACATAGAGGCGCAACAAACAACAAGGCTGCACTTTAAAAAGATACCTACGGTATTTGTTTTAGAAGATGAATTTATCTTAGAAGTGAGTTTGGTTCAGAAAAATGCTTCAGATTTAATTCCGAAAGGATACGAAATTGCTTGGGATCAATTTGTTCTAAACAAAGGCGTTTTAATTCAGAATTCCAGTGTAAAAAACAACACATTGATTCTTGAAAAAACGGAAGATTCGTATCTGATAAAAAACAAGAATACTCACTATAAAATTGATGCAGTTTCAGGAGAAATTACTTCCTGGATCTTTGAAGGAAAAGAAATTACCAACCAAGCCATTCGTCCAAATTTTTGGCGTCCACCAACAGATAATGATTTAGGAAACGGCATGGATACATGGGCTAAAATTTGGCAAAATGCTAGCTATAGCTACAAAGCAACACTGCTTCAGTCTCCAAAAAAAACGACTACAGGAGTCTCCTATAAAGTGGCGTACCAATTGCCAAATAATGAAGCGACCGTTCACGTACACTATACCTTAGCCTCTAATGGAAGTCTTACACTTGCGTATTCTTACAGACCAAATCAACAGACATTACCAAACATTCCAAGATTGGGAATGTATGTTACATTAAACAACTCTTTTACGGCTATTTCTTGGCACGGAAAAGGCCCTGAAGAAAGCTATTGGGATCGGAAAACAGGACAAAAAATAGGCGTGTATTCTGAAAAAATAAAAGAAGCGTTTCATGTCTATTCTCGCCCACAAGAAACAGGAAATAAAACAGAGGTTCGTTCCATGAAAGTTCATTCTAACGACCTTAACTTAGAAGTGCGAGGTACTCAATTATTAAACGCCAGTGCTTGGCCATTTTCCATGAAAGAACTCGATTTTAATTCTGAAGAAGCTGGAGAATCTGCTTCTGGATTGGTTCCTGTAACCAAAAAACATGGCGCCGATATTAAAATAGGAACTACGGTACAATGGAATATCGATTTAAATCAAATGGGCGTTGGTGGCGATACTTCTTGGGGAAGACAAGTACATCAAGAATACACGCTTTCTGCGACTAAAAACCATAGGTATACATTTACAATTCAACCAACTAAAAACCACTAAACCATACCGTATGAAAAATGCACTTTTAATTTTTTCCGTGTGTCTATTGTTTCTTTCTTGTTCAACAGAACAAGAGGATGAAAAAGCCATCTTAAAAATCATGGACCTACAGCAAAAAGCATGGTCTAATCACGATTTAGAAGGCTTTATGAAAGGCTATTGGAAGTCTGATTCTTTAAAATTTTACGGAAGTAACGGGGTTGCTTTAGGATGGAGTAAAACCTTAGAAAATTATAAAAAGGGATATCCAACGCCTGATCACTCTGGAACCTTACAATTTAAAATCAAGGATATTTCTAAAATCAACGATGGTGCTTATTTTGTGATGGGCGAATATCATTTAACTCGAAATGTTGGAAATGCCAACGGCATATTTATGATTATCTTTAAAAAGATCAATGGCAAATGGAAAATTATTGCCGACACCTCGTGTTAAAATGAGTCGTTTAGGGGGTGAAAACAGATTAAACTTTTCATCAATTTTGCTGCAACTTCAGCAGTTATATCACGCTGTGGAGAACCAAACATTTCATAACCAACCATAAATTTTTTAACCGTAGCACTTCTTAATAATGGAGGATAGAAACTCATATGCCAATGCCAATATTCATACTCTTTATTGTTGGTAGGTGCTTGATGTATTCCACTTGAATAAGGAAAAGAACAGTTAAATATCTTATCATACGTTTTTGTAATGACTGCTATTGTTTCTGCAAAAAGTGCCTCTTCTACTTTTGTTAAGCAACTTAAATTTTTTTGAACTTTCTTAGGAATAATCATCGTTTCAAATGGCCATATTGCCCAAAAGGGAATTAGCACAGCAAAAGAATCATTTTCAAATACGATGCGCTCTTTTAATTCAAGTTCTTGTTGTAAATAATCTCCAAGTAATGATTTATTTTTTTGTTGAAAATAAGCCCGTTGTGATTTGTCTTTCTTTTCCACTTCGTTTGGCAAGGAAGATTGGCTCCAAATTTGCCCATGAGGATGCGGATTACTACAGCCCATTACCGCACCTTTATTTTCAAAGATTTGTACATAATTGATATTAGGTTCTTTCCCTAATAATTGGTATTCGCTTTTCCAAATTTCAACAACTCTTGTAATTTCATCTACACTCATTTGCGCCAAACTCTTTGAATGGTCTGGGCTAAAGCAAATCACTTTACAAATACCTTGCTCACTTTTGGCTTTGATTAAGCCTTGATCTATTGAAAACTTTTCTGACTCTTTTTGTAAGGCAGCAAAATCATTCATAAAAATAAATACATCTTTATAAGCTGGGTTTTTCTCACCACTAGTTCTAACGTTTTCGGCACATAAATAACAGTTTTCATCATAAGAAGCTCTTTTCTCTGTTGAAACATCTTCTTCCTGCCCTTGCCATGGTCGTTTTGCACGATGTGGTGACACCAATACCCATTCGTTTGTAAGAATGTTAAATCGCTTATGCGAATAGTCTTGCAAATTTGTATTCATTTTTTAGGCTATATTTTTTTATTTTATTAGTTGGGTTCCTTGTGATAATTTTACACTATAGATAGAGCAATCTTTTTCGAATGCTGCTCTAAATTTTTCAGAAACATTCTTTTTGAAATTTTTAAATTCCTCTTTAAGTATTAAATTTAGGGTACAACCACCAAATCCGCCGCCCATCATTCTTGCCCCAAGAACGTATGGGTTTTCTTTTGCCTTGTCTACCAAAAAATCTAATTCGGCACAGCTCACTTTATAATTAGTACTTAGCCCTTCATGTGATTGATACAGTAAATCACCTAAAACTTCGAGGTTTTCTTTTTTAATCGCTTCTGAAAATAATTTTACTCGCTTGTTTTCATTTATAATATATAGTGCTTTCTGAAAATCTTCTTCGGAAATATCATTTTTAATAAGATCTAAATCTTCTCTCGAAGCATCTCTTAAAGCATCTATATGTAGTAGATTTGACACTTTTTCGCAAACTGCTCGTCTATTATTATAAGCACTTTCAGATAAGTCATGTTTCACATTGCTATTGATTAGCATCAATTTATATTTTTTAAAATCTATTTTGTAGGGTGTTGATTTAAGGGTTCTACAGTCTAATAAAAGTGCGCTATTTTTAACACCAAACATACTTGCATACTGATCCATGATTCCACATTTTACGCCTGCAAAATTGTGTTCAGCTTTTTGAGAGACTAAAATCATTTTGTTTTTAGACAATCCTAAATTGAATAATTCATTTAGTCCAAAAACAAAACTGTTTTCGAGTGCTGCAGATGAAGACATTCCTGCACCTACAGGGATATTACCTGCAAAAACACTATTAAAATTATCAATTTTATGACCTAACATTTGTAGTTCGGCAACTACGCCTAAAACATAGTTTCTCCATCCACCATCTTTAAGTGGTTTGATTTTTTTAGTATCAAACTGATACAATTCTTCTTTATTTAAGGCATATACTTCACTTTTACCAGATTTACTTTTACCTAAAACTAGAGCAATGCCCTTGTTAATTGCTGCTGGAAAAGCAAATCCTTCATTATAATCTGTATGCTCTCCTATGAGGTTGATTCTTCCTGGAGAAAACACAATTAAAGGGCTGGTTTTAAATTGATCTTTAAAACTTTTTTTAACCTCTTTTATTAATTTTTTATTCATGATGATTATGCAAAATAAATATAGACTGTTATTACAATTAAACCGATTGCAATACCCACTTGCTTCGTATATTTCCAAGGCGTAATATCAACCTGTTTTGTATACTCTTGGACATAAGCTTCTTCTCTCGGTTTTAGTTTTCCAATAATTAACATGATGGTTACGTTTAGAACAAATAGAATGGCCATAACATCTAAAAAATGAGGATAGGCTTGCGCTTTAGTAAGCGCTAAAATTGCTTCATCAGTAACACCTGCTGCAGCTGCTTTATCTAAGGCTTTATTTATAAAGTAAGGTTGCATAAAAAATTGACTAAGTATGTATAATAAACATCCAGAAATTAATCCAATTTTAGCGGCAATGGCAGGTACACGTTTCGTTAAATAACCGACAACAATAATCGTTAAAATAGGAATACTATAAATTCCATTAATCTCTTGAAGATATGCAAATAGACTTCCTGCGTTAGCAATAAGTGGTGCAATAAACATCGAGACTATAGCCAATAGAACTCCAA
>Ga0209035_10000447_pt1 | contig 16194 bp, 13 predicted proteins | sample MarorgKNORR_S2LV_6_FD_188220 | JGI IMG/M metagenome (GOLD analysis project Ga0209035, IMG submission 188220) | Marine microbial communities from the Southern Atlantic Ocean, analyzing organic carbon cycling - AAIW_A/KNORR_S2/LV (SPAdes) (version 2) | ecosystem: Environmental > Aquatic > Marine... | reverse complement strand
TAATTTGTTTCTTCTTCTCAGCTTCATTAAGTGCTACATAAAAAATTATTCCAAACATAATTCCAAGCAACCAACTCTTTAAAGCCAATGCCATACCAACACCAAATACAAGCCCAACTGCTATAGGTTTAATATTCATTTTGTTAGTCCAGGTTTGTTTTTATACACATCAAAGTTGATAAAATCTAAGTGAGGCCATTGCATAGATAGAAACCCAATCACATGGAAATAAAGTGATACACTTATAGCTTTAAAGGATTCTAACCCATATGCTTTAATTAAAATTTGCACCATAGCATAAAGCGTTACTGCTATTAAAATAGAGAGTAATTGGCGTATAAGTGTTTGTATATCTATTTTCCTATCTTCGTAAGACTGATGGGGATTTTTGACTTTACCATACATTGCTCGGTAAATGATCAATCCAAAAAATAAATAAGCACCGGAAATAATCAACACATTTAGGTAACCCCCGAACCATGTATAATCAAACTGATCAACGTAGGCAATGAATCCAACAAAAATAACATAGATCACAAAAACAGTTCCCAGCAAACTCTTTGAAACAAAATCAGTTAATCTGCGTGGTTGGAGTACAGCTTCTTTTTGTGCATCTTGATTTAAAAGCCGCATGGCATTGTGATATTTCATAGTCCACAATTCAAGCCCAATGTTGGGAAGGAATTGAATCATGAAATACCAGAATATAATGACTTGATCCCACCCTCCCGTTCTCGGTGTAACATAAAACCACAGGATCAATCCAAGTCCTAATCCTATAATGAGATGATTCATGATTTGATACCGTTTAGCCGATTTTTTGTATTTCTTGATGGATTCAGGATAGAGTTTCGGGAAATCGTTGGGTGGATAATTTTTAAAAATTGTATGGATCCGAATCAGCATTCTTCGAGGATAATAATAGGAAAGAAACATAATTTGGCTGAAAAGGACAATGTAAAGTAAAAGGTCAATATTCATTAAAAGATCCTTATTGCTTTTTCATCACATTGCTGAAGGCAATGCGGATTTCGGAATCGGTGGCTCCCGATTCACGTAATGATTTAATGGTTTCGCTCAATTTTGTTGTAATGGAATCATTCATATTGACACTGCTGTTTTGTTTTGCATCTATATGTATGGATGTACCGCGATACCCTTTGGTTTGGATTACAGAATCTCTTTCTAATATTCGGTAAGCTTTTGCAACCGTGTTATGATTTAACTCCAGGTCATTTGCTAATTGACGAATGGATGGTAGTGAAGCGCCGGGCTTTAATAATCCATTCACCACAGCTTTTTTAATTTGATCCATCAACTGCTTAAACAGTGGCGTAGAAAGATTGGTATCTATTTTAATTCGCATTTTATTATTTACATTTGTACTAGATGTACTAATAGTACAATTAATATTCGATAAATCAAAATAAAATTATTTATTTATATATCAGGTTATGAGACTCACGCAGACTCTTCTATTTGAAGTTTGTATATTGAAAATCTTATTAATTGCCTAATAACTTTTATTCCACAAGTAAGGGGCTAAACTTTACTTTATTTATACAAAGTATATTTTTCATTTAGTTCTTTATTAATTGCCTTTGCATCACCCGTAATTCTATCCATCAATGCCCAAAAGCTGTTACTATGATTTTTAATACGAGTATGGGCTAATTCATGTAAAATAATATAATCTTGCAACTTTTTAGAAGTGTGAGCCATTAAAATATTTAAGCTAATATTATTTTTTGCAGTACAACTCCCCCATCTAGTTCTCATAACCTTAAATCTTAATTTATTATACTTAAAACCATGCTGTTTAGATAAATCATCAACTCTTTTGGTTAGATACTTTTTACGATCGATTAAATCTTCACCGGTGAAAGTATCTAAAATAGGAATTGCCGTTGAATTTGAAAATTTTGCTAGCTGCTTTTCTATCCAATACTCTTTTTTTTCTGCAAATTTACGTGCTTTTTCAAAATCTATACCTACTGGTACAGCTATTCTTATTTTCGAAGGTGACTTAATAGAAATGATAATATGCTTGGCACGGTAGCTGCGTTCAAATAAAACATCACCCACTTGAGGGAAGGTTATTATTTTTGATTCAGCCACTGAAATGCTGGTCTTTATATTTCATCGCTTTCATTCCAATTTTTGAAACTTTAACTGTAGTTTTATTCTGACTCATCAGCTCATTACATTTTGGGTATCTAAGATTATACTCACACTCTTTTTTTATTTTTTCAGTCACATTTAATAGACTTAACACATTTTTGCACATTTCTCTCCATCAATGGCAGCAGAGATAATTCCACCTGCATAACCAGCCCCTTCGCCGCAAGGATATAAACCTTTTATTTGTGAGTGTTCTAATGTCACACTATCTCTAGGAATACGCACAGGAGAAGAGGTCCTGCTTTCAGGAGCATGAACCACTGCTTCATTTGTAAAATAACCCTTCATTTGCTTACCTATTTGGCGTAATCCTTCTTGTAAGTTTTTTGCGATAAATTCAGGAAATATAGTGTTGATCATAGCTGATGTTGTTCCTGGTATATAAGAAGTTTTAGGAATATCAGTTGATAATATATTATTTGTATAGTCAACTAACCTTTGAGCAGGTACTCTTTGTGTTTCACCTGCTAATTTCCATGCTGATTGTTCTATCTCTTTTTGAAACTGTACACCTGCTAAAGGACCGTGTTTTTTATATTTTGCAAAATCTTCTACTTTTAATTCTACTACAATCCCTGAATTAGAAGTAGGATAATCTCTTTTAGATGGCGACCATCCATTAGTCACCACTTCGCCTGGGCTTGTGGCACAAGGTGCAATTATTCCTCCAGGGCACATGCAAAATGAATAGACCCCTCTACCACCAACTTGTTTAACAATTGAGTAAGGAGCAGGCGGTAAAAATGCACCTCTAGTCTTGCATTTATATTGTATTTGATCAATCAGTTCTTGAGTATGTTCTACTCTTATGCCAAAGGCAAAAGCTTTTGCTTCTATTGCTATTCCTTTTTGGTGTAATAGTTCAAAAATATCTCGAGCAGAATGCCCAGTTGCTAAGATAATTTTGTTGGCTTCAATTTTTGTTCCGTTTTGTAGTTCAACCCCTTTTACGGCATTATTTTTAATACTAATATCTGTTAAACGGCTATCAAAGAGTACTTGCCCTCCATATTGAATAATTGTTTCACGAATAGCTTGTATAATTTTAGGTAGTTTGTTCGTGCCAATATGAGGGTGAGCATTCACCCTAATCTCTGGAGTTGCACCATGCCTAACTAATACATCTAATACCTTATTTACATCTCCTCTTTTCTTGGAACGTGTGTATAGCTTTCCATCTGAAAAAGTACCAGCACCTCCTTCGCCAAAACAATAGTTAGAATCCTCATTAACAATATGTTTTTTTGTGAGATTAACTAAATCTCTCCTTCTGGACCGCACATCTTTTCCTCTTTCAATAATAATGGGTTTTTTACCATTCTCAATCAATTTAAGAGCTGCAAAAAGGCCAGCAGGTCCTGCTCCAATAATAATAACTTCATCTTTCCCATTTACGTCCTGATATTCAGGAAAGTCTTCTATTCTTTGTACAAATTCTTCCTTGATATAAACAGCAACTTTAAGATTAATCTTAGTTGTTTTTTGCCTAGCATCTATAGATCTTTTGAGAATCTCAATATGTTTAATCTCATGATTAGAAATATTCAGCTGTTTTGATATAATTGTTTTTAGCAAGTTTGGGGTTGATGCCACTTCTGGTAGTACTTGTATCTGTAGGGTATTTATCACGATTCAAAAATACAGATTGTGATTAATAAATAGGTATTTCTAATTTTTTTCTTTTGGGCTAAAATATTTCTTCTATTTCTAAATCTACCCATCAGGTTATGAGGCCCATCTAAATCCTTAAACTAATGATACTTTTTTTGGTCAGGTAATTCACTTAGTTTCCAACCATGAGAACTCTTACATCACTATTAATATTATCATCACTACTAATAGGTCAATTTGGAAAAGTTGAAGTTACCGTGAATGATCGACTTCTTCGTGATAGTGAAAGACAAAAAGTTTCATCAATTAGAGATGAAGTTAGTCGATTCTTTGGTGGACAATTATGGGATGATAAGTTTCAGGGTTTAAATATCCCCCTTAATATATCTATTGTTTTTCAAGGCGTTGCTCAAAAAGGTGGAATGGAGACATTTCATGCTCAAGTTTTAGTATCTGATGGATTAGATATTAGATATTTTGACAAGGCACTGCAATTTCATTATAATGCTGGTGGTTCAATACAATTTGATCCAGTAGTTTTCAATCCTTTAGGTAGCTTTTTTGCATACTATGCTTATGCTGTTTTAGCTGGATGGATGGACACATATGAGTTTTATGGAGGTAACTATGCCTATGGACAAGCTCGTGAGATAGCACTAAGAGGTATGGCCTCTGATTATCCTAAAGGATGGAGCTCACGTGTACAATTATTAAAAGAGGTTACTGGTAATAAAGGGCTTCGAGAAGCTCGTTTTGCATTCTATGTGGGTATGGATCTTTTTGATCAAGGTAATCCTGATGATGCACTAAACGAATTCAAACTAATGATGGAAGGATTAGAAATTGTTTTTCGCCAATATCCTACAGGAAGAACTCTACATTTTATTAATGCGCATAAAGAAAAACTAGCCAAGCGCTTAAACTTATTAGGTCAAGAAGAAATGTTATATCGTTTATCTGAAATAGATCCCGCACATAAAGATGTTTATATCAGAGGATTAAAGAAAAAATAAATTATTCTTTAATAATATCAGTTGACCGTTTTTTTCCTCTAATATAATAATCAAACACCACACTGCCCCAGTATAACCAAGGCAATACTTTCTTATCTTTTACAACTCGTAATTGTTTAATTTTTTTTCTTCTTTTTAAAATAGAAAAAGGATGGCTAATAATCCATAATAATGATTGTATTATTCCAATTACATGATTCAAATCCATTCTAATTAATGAATAAACCAAGGCAACTAATTCCAATGCAAGACGGATTGGAAAAATATACAATGTAAGCGGCAAGCTATAATTACTCAAAATCATTTGCATAGAGTTTCTATGATTCAAATATTGTTTTTTTCGAGAAAACATTGGTAGTGTAGCTGCATTTTTATGATATACTACACTGCTAGGAATAGCCCATGTTTCTTTATCCATTAGGTGAAGTTTCCAACAAAGATCAATCTCTTCTTGATGAGCAAAAAAGTTTTCATCAAACATACCTGCTGATTCAAAGTCAACTTTTCTTATCATGAATGCAGTACCACTAGTCCAAAAGACTGGTCGCATTTTATTATATTGACCGTTATCATTTTCTTGGTCGTTAAAAACTCTGCCTCTAGCAAACGGAAAACCTAAGACATCTAACCAACCACCAGCAGCACCTGCATAATCAAACTTTTCTCTATCATAAAAATTTAAAATTTTAGGCTGTACTGCTGCAACTTTTGGATTCAAATTAAGAAAATCTACTAATGGAGATATCCAATTTTGATCTTGAACTGTATCATTATTTAAAAATACTAAATAATCACCATTAGATACTTCTGCTCCTCGGTTACAACCACCTGCATACCCATAGTTTTGGCTATTTTCTAAAATATTTATTTGAGGAAAGTTTAAACTAATTAAATCAGGACTACCATCAGTTGAAGCATTATCAACTACAATTATTTCTAAATTATCATAAACTGTTTGTAGTAATGATTCTAAACATTCAGAAAGTATATCTATACCATTCCAATGAGGGATAATAATAGATACTTTTGGATTTTCCATATTTAGTTTAAGGTTAGAATCGAGCCAAGAAAGCTTTTACCTTATTCTAATTTTAAATCTTCAAGAAGTTGTTTAGCCACAGGATCATTTGGATTTTTATTTAACCAATCGTTGATTACTAATTCTGCTTCATTAATCATATCTAATTTTTTGTAGGTAAAAATCAATGAAGAAACAATTTGAGTAAAGTAATTACGCCAATCTTTCATTTCATTTTGTGAGATTAGACGCTGTCCATTTTCAATTGATTTAAAATCTTCATAAAGTCCTTCAAAAATAGTTTTTCCTATTTGAAATGAATCTAGCTGAGATAAATATACTTGACCATAGTCTACCTTGTCTCTCAACGAAAGGTCCTTCCTAACCATAAGAATATCCATTATACGTTTTAATTCTTCTTTATCTCCTAATTCACCATAAAGACGACCTAATTGATAATGAAGATCTTTTGCATCATATCGAATTGTACGTTCTGGAATATTATCTTGCATTTTATTAATAACAGCTAAGGCTTTATTTCGGTGTATTTCAGATTTTTCTTTATCACTAATCTGATAATCTTTAAAAGACATATAATGATATGCAGCTAATTGCATATGTGCACTTCTTAAGTTTTGAAGAAGTCGTATATTTGTAGATGGAAAATAATAAACATCTTCTCTTCCTAAATTCCTGTAAAGATAACCAGGCTTATAATCTTTAGACCAAACTTTATCTTCCAACTCTAACCATTCTTTCGCTTCAATATCTTTTTGCCAAACATCAGAATTATATCCTGACATAAGGTTGGTCCACATTCGTTCTTCATTAATCGGGTTTCTTTTGTCTATTTTATGAGGACGTAAACGATAGACCAATCCTTCCATCTCAATATGATCTTCAAGGCCAAGACGGTTACTTGCAGGTACGGTCACAGCAAAATATATTGGATATTTCCATTTTGCATCGGAAATAATTTTTAAAATCATCATATCTTTAACCATAAGAGCTTGACCCGCAAAAGTAGGCTCTACTCTCCATTCTATAAAACCATCTTTATTCTTTTCAGATTTAGGGGCTGGAATTTGAACGTTTCGAGACTTCCAAGGCTGGAGGCCAGAAGCAATATCAAAAACTTGACTATCTGACATATTAATAAACCGATCTAATTCACTTGAGTTATGCTGAGCTTGACGTGAGTCTCGTATTTGACGGATATACCATTCTGTATTTAAAAGACTTAGGTTTGCAATCGTAATATCTTTCCTTATACCCTCTACTTCTTGTAAATACCAAAGTGGAAAAGTATCATTATCACCATTTGTAAAAATGATGGCATTAGGTTCACAAGATTGTAAAATATTATAACTATAATCCCATGCTAGTCTATTATCTGAGCGATCATGCTCATGGTAGTTTGCTTTTAACATCATTCCAGGCATAGCTAATAAAAGAAATGAAAAAAGACCAATTAATACACTTTTTGAAATTGGTTTATCATTCAATAATTTTTTCACCCAATCGCCAAGTGCAGATACAGCAACTGATATCCACATTGCAAAAGCAAAGAAACTGCCCACATAAGAGTAATCTCTTTCACGGGGCTGTGGATTATCTTGATTAACAAAAATTATAATAGCAAGACCCGTCATAAGAAATAGGCTTAATACCGAAAAAGCTTGTTCTTTATCTTTCTGAAAATGAAAAAACATACCCCAAAGACCAAATAGGAAGGCTAATGGAAAACCAAAGTGAAACCAATCAACTCCATCTTGATCAACATTTGCACCATAGGCTGTTACGTAATTATCTGTACTTGGCCCTCGCCCTGCAAACTGCCATAAAAAATACCGCCAATACATTTTTTTTACTTGGTAGCTCCAAAAATAATCCCACTGTTTATCTAAACGATACGTCTTATATTTTCTTTCTTGAGATGGAGAATATTCCCTTCCATTTGTTGGTCTACCTACAGCTTCATGTTTTGAAGGCAAACCTTTATAACGCCTAGGAAATTGAAACATTTGACCATATTGTTCTCTCTCCATGTAGGCAATAGCACGAGATACAGTAGACGGATCATTCTCATTAATTGCTGGGCTTTGACCAGATCGTATAAATATCATTGCATAGCTTGAGTAACCAATTAGTATAAAAACAACAGAGGAAAGTGCTAATGCGTATTGAATTTTTTTTATTGAAATGGTATAGACCGTTGCACCAAAAATAATTAGACTAAGCAAAATAGTCATAGTTAGGCCTATACTATCCACAAGCTTCGGAGTACCATTAATAATACCTACATTAATTATTAAATAAACCATCCCCGTTATTAATGCAGTAATTAAAAATCCTTTAAAAGAAAATTTATATTTTTTAAAATAAATAATAAGTGCTATGAAAGGAAGTGCTAATAAATTTAATAAGTGCACTCCAGTAGCTAAACCAATCATATAAGCAATAATTAGGATATATCTTTCATTTCCTTTTTCATTAGCTCTTTCGGCCCAATGAAGAATCAGCCAAACAACAATAGCAGTAAAAAAAGTAGAAAAGCCATAGACCTCTGCCTCTACAGCATTAAACCAATGTGAATCGGTAAATGCAAATGTCAATGCACCAACTAGGGCCCCTCCAAAAGTAATTATGGCATCTGTTTGAGTTTGAATTTTACCACGATAGTTTGATATTAATTTGACACTAGCAAGATATAGATACATGATAGCTAATGCGCTTACCACCGGGGAAATAAGATTAATACGAAATGCGATATCAGGATTAAAAGGAATCATTGAAAAGATTCGGCCAATAATTAAATATAAAGGACTTCCTGGAGGATGAGGGACACCTAAAATATATGATGTTGCAATAAACTCTCCTGAATCCCAATAGGGAACCGTATCTGCCATAGTTAAAAGGTATATTAAGAATGAAAACCCGAGTGCTAATACAGCAAGCAAACGGTTGAATTGAATATAGTCTTTATGTATCAATTTTATTTTTCTTTCTTACTTTTAGATGACTTTTTAGAGGGTTTTTCCTTCTTTTTTGCTTTAGGCTTTTCTTTTTGTTCTGGTGGCTTTGCTTCTTTAATCTTATCATTTTTATCTTCTTCGGAGCTCTTTTTTTGCTCATCAATAAAATTTAGCTTTAATTCACTTAGACTATGAATTATATACTGCTCTTCCCACTCACTAAGATTACCTTTCATTTTTGTTTGTAGCATATCCAATAAATCTATATAATAGGTAGCTTGATCTAAGTTTCTTTCCATTGTATCAGATACAGGGTTCTTGACCTTCCCTAAAGAAATCCACGCACTTTGTACAAACGTATTTACAAGATGAATAAATAGTTGATCTTCTTTTTTCAATTGTTCTTCAGTCATGCTCTTCCTCTTAAATAAGTTATAATTATTCTTAAAAAAATTCTTTTATAAACAGCTAACAAAACTACATTAAATAATAGCTAAATCTAAAAAACTAATAAATCATGAAATATTTATTTTTTGAAGTTTTTCTTGATATTCATTTACTAAACGATCGCGAATTAAATTATGTTCCGGATGACTTAAAGTTGCATCTCTTTCTACTAAAGAAAATGCAGCTTCTCTGGCATTTCTTAATATCGGTCCATCCGTTACCATATTTGCAATTTTATATTTTAAAAATCCACTTTGACGTATACCAAAAAACTCTCCGGGTCCTCTTATCTTTAAATCTTCATCTGAAATTTCGAAACCATCATTTGTAGATTCCATAATCTTTAATCTTTTTTTCGAATTTTCTGTTATTTTTCTGTGAACCAAAATACAATAGCTTTTTTCAGAGCCTCTACCAACTCGACCTCGAAGCTGGTGAAGCTGAGTAAGGCCAAACCTTTCTGCATGTTCAATCAACATGACGGTAGCATTAGGTATATCAATCCCAACCTCTATAACGGTAGTTGAAATAAGTATATTAATTTTATTTTGTTTAAAATTACTCATGACCTCATCTTTTTCTTCTTTTTTCATTTTACCATGCAAGAGGCCAACTTCTAATCCAGAAAATACTTTTTCTGATAAGTAAGAGAACATCTCAACAGCTGCCGCTAAATCAGATTTTTCTGATTCTTTAACTAAAGGGTATACAATCATACACTGTCTTTTTTTAGAAACTTCATCAGTTAGAAACTGATAAACTTTATTCATTCTAGGCTCATTTACTATTTTAGTTACAACAGGTATTCTGTTTTTCGGCATTTCATCAATGATCGATAAATCCATATCACCATGATAAGTAATTGCCAAAGTTCTAGGTATTGGTGTTGCAGTCATTGCGAGTAAATGTGGATTTGAACCTTTAGATATTAGTTCACTTCTTTGACTGACACCAAATCGATGTTGTTCATCAATGATACAAAAACCTAAAGATTTAAAAATTATATCTTTTTGAATAAGAGCGTGAGTTCCAATAATAATATTAATTTGACCTTTTTCAAGAGCATTAAGAATATTTCTTCGCTCTTTTACCCGAGTCCCTCCAACGAGTAAAGCGCAAGTCATATGAGCAATTTCTGAATGTTTTTTGAAAGATTCAAAATGCTGGCGAGCTAAAATTTCAGTTGGAACCATTATAGCTACCTGAGCATCATTAGCAACTGCAATCGTAGTTGCTAAAACTGATACTATTGTTTTACCCGAGCCCACATCTCCCTGCAAAAGGCGATTCATTGAATAAGGTTTAGCTAGGTCAGTTTTAATTTCGTTAATAACTTTTTTTTGTGCCTTTGTAAGTTCAAAATCAAGACTTTCAGAAATAATTTTAAATTTAGGACCAATTTTTTTAAATGGTTTTGTTTCTATTCTTTGATAAGAAGATTTGCGAATGGCCATAAGTAATTGGAGAAAAAAATGTTCATCAAACTTTAGACGAGTAACCGCTTCATTTAGTTTATGCTCCGATTCAGAAAAATGAATATTTCGTAAAGCGCTATCAAGAGTTGTTAATTTAGACTCTTTTTTAAAATGATCAATAAAATGATCAGGGATCACTTTTAAATCATTAAAGATTATTTTTATCATTCGTCGAATACTTCGACTATCTATTCCAGCTTTATTTAGCTCGGAAGATATTGAATATAGAGGTATAATTTTTCCTGAATTAACTGGATCTTCATCTTTTTTTAATTTTTCATATTCCGGATGGACCATTTGATGACCATTAAAAAAATCTACTTTACCACTAACAGCTAAACGATCTCCTACCGAAATAGATTTTTTGATATAGCTTGCGCCATTAAACCATGTCAGCGTAATCATACCCTTTCCATCTGATAATACAACTTGAAAATATTGACGATGCTTACCTTTTCTCATTCCGGCTGCTTCTACATTACCAATTATAGTAGCATCATCATTGACATTTAATTTTGAGATGGAAAGAACTGTTGAACGATCTAGATATTTACGCGGATAATAACTTAGAAGATCTAAAACAGTAAAAATATTAATCGTAGAAAAAGCATCTGCGCGTGTAGCGCCAATACCTTTTATGGATTTAATTGATGAAGAAAGTGATAAAGCCTCTTCAGGCACAACTAATTACTTCCATTCTTTCCGGTAAGTATAAGTAACAGTCTCTGAAGTGTTTGCAGAAATATTTATAGGAAAGTGAATAGTTGAAGCATCTTTTTTTCTATAGTTTGTTGAGGCATCTCTTACAACCCAATCACCATAAATATGTTCAATTAACCGAACTTCAATATCTTTTGAAAGTGTATTCGAGACTTCAATGCTTATGGTCCCTTCTTCACTTTTTCTTTGCCTATCATAATTTAAAACTTTACGTTTACCTACAACATTAAAAGCTCGGCCGGATATTATTTTCGCATTAGCTCCCTTTGGTACTTGTCGAATTTCATCCTCTCCAACATACTCGATATTTCCATTTGATGTTGACTGGTAGAGTTGAATTTTTCCTTTTGGTAAGGGTACTCCTAGATTATTTTTCTTTGTATTTGAAATCTCATATTCAATTCCAAGTGGTTCTTCTTTTTGACTCTTCTCATCATTCTCAAATAAATATGTTTTTTCAAATGAAACGTCTCTAGATGAATAAAGACGGGTTGTAATACTCTCTTCACCTTTTAAATTAATTTTATTTCCCAATGAATAAATATGATAATCACCTAGTGGATCTTCCTTCATTTCAGAACTTTTTTCACTATTTGACATTGAACGCAACATTATTGGTGGCGTATTTATACTTCCATTTTGCTTTAATGTACCTTCAACTAATTGTATTGATAAATTATTAAAATCTAAATTGCTATTATTTTTAATATATGCTTCAGCTAAAAATTCAGCATTGTTGCCAGACTCATCTAGAATAAGCCTGTAAGTTGCATCCCAGTCAAAACCTTTTGATAAATATATTAGGTTTCCAGTTACAGTGCCTGAACTATTATATGGCGAGATGACCCAAGTTAAAGAAGGTTTGAAAATAGCATTGTTTGGCTTACCTGGTACTGTTATATAATCAACTCGATCTCTATTAAATGATATCGTTGTTCTTTTTTGAGTAATAGTAATATTATCGCCACGCATTTCAACTAAAGTACCTTTAAAAGAAGTCCCATTAATTAATTCAACTTCAATAACTTTGCCTAAATAATTATTTAGATACTCTGAAAAATAAAATACATCCTGATTTAATCGCTGCATATTCACTATCGCATTTTGAAGTGTAAGAAAAGGGGAATCTTTAATCAACCCCATAGGTAAAAGATCCCATGAAATTGTATCTTGTCCTAACATGAGATTCCACGATACCGGTTGCTTTATAAGCCCAAACCCGTCTTTATACATTGTCATTGTAGCATTGCTTGATTGAGCCATTAGTAAAGATGTTGTTATAAGTATTCCAGTAATCTTTTTCATTGTAACATATCCAGGTTTGCTTTTACAAGGGTAAATTCAGTTGTCATATCTTTTAATTTTTTATTTTCATGTTTAACTACATTTTCAGGAGCACGATCGACGAAATTTTTATTCGCTAATTTTTTTTCTATATTTTGAAGGTGACCTGAAAGTTCATTCATTCTTTTTGAAAGACGTGCTATTTCTTGGTCTAAATCTATTAAACCTTTAAGTGGAACAAATAGCTCCATTTTTTTTACAACTGCAGTAGCTGATTGAGGTGGTTTTTCTATTTCATCTGCCAGAGTAAGGTTCTCGATTTTTCCAAGTGTCATTATTATATTTTCAAACGATTCAATTTTTGACCTGTATTCAGCAACACCTCTAATTAACACATTTGCTTTTTTATCTTGAGGTACATTCATACTGCTTCTAATTGTTCGAATAGCTGTTACTAATTGTTTTAATAAATCTACTGAATCATCAGAAGCAAAAGCCTTATCTGATTTATCACCTTTTAGCCATGGTGATACAATCAAATCTTTATCATTCTCATCCTTAAAATAAGACCATATTTCTTCTGTGATGAAAGGAGCATACGGGTGAAGTAGAGTTAAAATACCTTTAATTACGTAAATGCAAACAACTTGAGCTTCTTTTACTTTTTGTTTATCAGTACCATAAAACCTTGTTTTTGCTATCTCAATATACCAATCACAAAAATCACTCCAGGTAAACTCATAAATAGCTTTTGCAGCTTCATTAAAACGAAATCTTTCTAATTCTTCATTAACCTTTAATGCTGTTTCATTTAAACGAGTAATTATCCATTGCTCAGGTACATCTAAATCTAAATTTTCTAACTTAATTCTTTCTTTATCAACTTCATCAAGATTCATTTGAACAAAGCGTGAAGCATTCCAAAGTTTATTCATGAAGTTTTTACCAATTTCTAATCGATCATTTGTGAACAAAACATCCAAACCTTGGGGTGCCATTAGCATTGTACCAAATCGTGTTGCATCCGTACCAAATTCTTTAAATAAATCAAATGGGTCAGGGGAATTACCTAGAGATTTACTAAATTTTTTGCCTGTTTGATCTCTAAGGATAGATGTAAAATATACATCTTTAAATGGAATTTCATTTAAAAATTCTTGTCCTGCCATAATCATTCGTGCAACCCAAAAAAAGATGATATCAGGTCCGGTGACCAAAGCATTCGTAGGATAAAAAGTATCTAAGTTCTTATCTATATTAGGCCAATCATGAACAGCAAAAGGCCATAACCATGATGAAGCCCAAGTATCTAATACATCTTTATCTTGCGTCCAATTTTCTGGATCATCAGGACCTTTCACAGATACATGTATTTGTTTAGGGTCACTATTTAAATACCAAACTGGAATTTGGTGACCCCAGCGCAACTGACGGCTAATACACCAATCCTTAATATTATCCATCCAATGATTATAGGTCTTAGTCCAATGAGCAGGATGAAAATTTATTTTACTAGAATTAACAGCTTCTAATGCTGGTTTAGCTAAACTCGTCATTTTCAAAAACCATTGATCTGATAAATAAAATTCTATGGGGACATTTCCTCGTTCGGAATATCCGATTTTATTTGAATAATCTTCAATTTTATCAAGATTATTATCCTTGTCCATATCCTCAATAATTGCTTTTCTAGCTTGTTCTCTTGATAGTTTTTGATATTTATTCGGAACATTCGAATTCATCGAAGCATCTTCATTCATAATATTTATGAATTCTAAATTATGACGCTCACCAATTAAGAAATCATTAGGGTCATGAGCTGGTGTTACTTTAACGCAACCTGTGCCAAATTCAGGATCAACATATTTATCAGCTATTATTGGAATTTTTCTACCTACCAATGGAAGATCAATCGTTTTTCCAATTAGGTCTTTGTACCGCTCATCTTCAGGATGTACAGCTACTGCAGTATCACCAAGCATTGTTTCAGGTCTTGTTGTAGCAACTATCAAATAATCATCTGAATCTGAGATAGGGTATCGAAAATGCCAAAGTTTTCCATTCTTTTCTTTATGAATGACTTCTTCATCACTAATAGCAGATTTTGAGATTGGGCACCAATTAACTAATCTGAATCCCTTATATATAAGACCTTTATTATATAACTGAACAAAAGCTTCGAGAACTGCTTGAGTATAGCTCTCATCCATTGTAAATCGTTCACGCTCCCAATCACAAGAACAACCAAGTTTTTTTAACTGGTTAATAATTATTCCACCATATTTTTCTTTCCACTTCCAAGCATGAGATAAAAACTCCTCCCTTGATAAAGTTTTAATATCAATTCCTTCAGACTCTAACATATTTACAACTTTTGTTTCAGTTGCAATTGAGGCATGATCAGTTCCAGGAATCCAGCAGACGTTTTTCCCCTCCATCCGAGCCTTACGAATAAGGATATCTTGAATAGTATTATTAAGAACATGACCCATTGTTAAAATCCCGGTTACATTGGGAGGAGGGATAACAATAGAGTACGGTTCTTTATTGGAATTGGAATCTCCTTTGAAATACCCATTAGCCAACCAATGTTGATACCAATGATCTTCAAGCTCATCCCAATTATATGATTTGTCAAGTTTGGTTTTTGACATATTAAATAAAAGTTTGACCTAATCTAAAAATAATAATAAAAAATTGTCTAACGATCTAAAATTAATGAAAATGCCGTTGTAAGCTTTAATACATTTTGATTGGCTTTAACAAGATTGCCAGATATTATTCTACCAAGATTACGCATCACTTTATAACCAATGTCAGGGTTTTTATCGCAAATTGAATAGAGATCTAATTTTTTTATACGCGCTAAGATACAGCTTGTCTCTGCACGAACATTTGCAGTTCTTTGATCTCCTTCATTAAATATTGACATTTCTCCAAACTGTGGATGCATTTCGCTTGAAAGTTTTAAAATAGCTTTTTCACGGTTATCTGATTCTCCTTTATTCATTGAAAGTGTAAGTGCTTGGTTAATCTCAACACTACCACTTAATAATAAATATATAGAGTCTCCTTGCTCTCCTTCAGTAATAAATTGTTTACCTTTACCTATTGTTACTTCTTTTAAAGCAGAATGAAATTGATTTATTTGATCGTCACTTAGATCGTCAAAAATTTGGAATTGATTTAATTGTTTATTATTCATCATTAACTCACGGGATTATTATAGCCCGTTCTCCTTGTTTAATACTATAGTCCATACTCGGATTAACAACTACATTAATTTTACTTTCTTCCTGAAGGTTTATTCCACCTTCTTTTAATTTTCTTTCAATAAAAGAATCAAGTGCTGAGGCATCTGAAGATAAGATGGCACCTATTCCAAGGTTTTCATCTTCCGAGAAAACACCAATTAATAATGAACCATTTAATTTTTTAAAATGATCAAATAGGTCACCATACGATTTACC
>Ga0209035_10000445_pt1 | contig 16222 bp, 17 predicted proteins | sample MarorgKNORR_S2LV_6_FD_188220 | JGI IMG/M metagenome (GOLD analysis project Ga0209035, IMG submission 188220) | Marine microbial communities from the Southern Atlantic Ocean, analyzing organic carbon cycling - AAIW_A/KNORR_S2/LV (SPAdes) (version 2) | ecosystem: Environmental > Aquatic > Marine... | reverse complement strand
TTCTGCAAGATAATGCCGAAGTGATACATCTTGCGTATTGCTAATTTGAGGAGCAGCAACTCTCTTTCCAGAATAATTTTCAATTAATTCTAACCCAGAGTTTTTTTGTATTACAAAACTTGCCCCGCCATTTGCTGCACCAGCAAGAATTTTCAAGTCATTACCATCAGATTTTAGAAAACCATTGATTACAGGACCAGGACCAACATACGCAATATCAACAGAATTTGAGAATATTGATTCGATTACCTGAGGACCACTATCAAAGATTTTTACCTCTATATCCAAGTCATCATTCAGATTATTTGCAAAAGTTTGAGTTTCCATTCCTATAATTGGAACTGCATGAACAATACTTGGAAAAAATGCTACACGTATTTTATTTTGAGAATCGTCAACAGAAGCTTGAGTCAAGCCTACTAGAGCAATAATTCCAACAACTACAATTGCAATACCAACCAGATGTGTAATTTTCATAAAACAGCGTTATACCTGAAAGTTAAATAGCCATCGAATTTTAGCTATAGCTATTCATTTTCTGAATATAATCTTGAGCCCAAAATTGTTTATCATAAAAGATAAATGCCCACATACATTCAAACAGTTGCATTATGAAACAAAAATCAATACTCGCATTTTCAGGAGGATTAGATACATCAGTAGTTGTAAAGTATATGCAAGATATGCACAATATGGATGTAATTACAGTAACAGTAGATGTAGGTCAAGGAGATGACAGTAACAAAATTGCAAATAAAGCAAAAAAACTTGGAGTAAAGAAACATTACAACATTGATGCAAAAAAAGAATTTGTTACAGATTATATTTTTCCTGCAATCAAAGCTAACGCATTATATCAGAAAAAATATTGTCTTGCAACAGCACTAGCAAGACCATTAATTGCTCATAAAGTACTTGAGATTGCAAAAAAAGAAAAAGTTTCATCATTAGCACATGGTTGTTCAGGTAAAGGAAATGATCAAGTACGTTTTGATAATACGTTAAGGGCAGGTTCTAATCTTCCAATCATTGCACCAATTCGTGATATGAATTTAGACCGTGAAACAGAATTAAAATTTGCAAATAAACATGGAATTGAGATAGACAGTGTTGCAAAAAAATTCAGTATTGATCAAAATTTATGGGGAAGGGCAATCGAAGGTGGAGTTTTAGAGAATCCATTCAATGAACCACCTGATGACGTATTCATTTGGATTAAAACAAAGAATTTACCTGAAAAACCTACATATTTGAAAATAAAATTCAATAAAGGAATACCAGTAGAAGTGGATGGTAAAAAAATGCCTCCAGTAAAATTAATAGAATATATCAACAAAAAAGCAGGTTCTAACGGTGTTGGAATAGTTGATCATATTGAAGACAGAGTGGTCGGAATAAAATCTCGGGAAGTTTATGAAACACCAGCTGCAATTTGCCTAATTGAAGCACATTCAGATCTTGAAAAAATGGTACATACAAAACATGAAACCAAATTCAAGACATTAGTAGATGATGAATGGGCATGGTTAGTTTATTCAGGATTATGGGATGATCCATTAAGAAAAGAATTGGATAAGTTCATTGAACAGGCTCAAAAACGTGTAACAGGAACTGTAAGATTAAAACTTCACAAGGGGAATGTAAGGGTGGTTGGAAGAGAATCAAAATATTCTCTTTATAGTCATGACATAGCCACATATGGAAAAGATTCAACATTTGATCAGAAATTGGCAAAAGGATTCGTCGAATTATGGGGAATGCAGTCAACACAAGCTAATAAATTCTAGAGATTGGTGCAAAAAAAAATATGAAATGTCCAGAATGTGACGCAAATATGAATATCCCAGAAGATGCCGCCGTAGGTGAAATTGTTTCTTGTGGAGATTGTGGTGCAGACTATGAAATCTCAAAAAAAGAAGGTTCCAATATTGAATTAAAAGAAGCAGAAACCGTAGGCGAAGACTGGGGAGAGTAATTGCAGAAAATTTGCATAGTATTTGATAGGTTAAGAACCGAGGAAAAACTACTGCAAAAAAATGCAGAAGAACTTGGTTATGAAACATCAATGATTGATGCAAAGATTACTAGTTTTGATACAGACAGTAAACCAGAGAATTTTAAATTTGGGGATGTGGTTTTAGAACGTTGTGTAAGTTATTACCGTGGATTACATTTCACAGCATGTTTAGAATTCATGGACATACCAGTGATTAACAAATTTGATGTTGCAAACACCTGTGGAAATAAAATGATAACATCAATGTTGTTAAAAAAAAATAACATTCCTACTCCAAAGACATACTTTTCTTTTTCAGCAGAAGCAGCATTAGAAAATTTTGAAAACGTTGGATATCCACTAGTCATAAAACCAATAATTGGAAGTTGGGGAAGAAGTGTCATGCCAGTTAAAGACAAAGATACAGCAGAAGCTGTAATTGAAAACAGACAAGTGACAGATGGACCTCAAGATAGAATTTATTATTTACAAGAGATGATTGATCGTCCACCACGAGATATTCGAGTCATTACTGTAGGTGATCAAGCTGTATCAGCAATGTATAGAAAATCATCAGGAGGCTTTAAGACAAACATTGCACTAGGAGCAGATCCAGAACTTTGTGAAATTACAAAAGAAATTGAAGACTTGTGTGAAAAAACATCAAAAGCAGTAGGCGGAGGAATTCTAGGAATTGACTTGATGGAAGACAAAAAAAGAGGTTTAGTTGTACACGAGGTAAATAATACTGTGGAGTTTAAGGGATTGGTAAAAGTCTCAAAGAAGAACATTCCAAAAGAGATGATCGACTATGCAGTTCGTAATATCAAGTAATGATGGTAATTACTGTTAAATTATGCTTTTTTAAGAATAGATTATGAAAGTAGGGATTGTTGGAGCCTCAGGATATGTTGGAGGAGAAGTTCTTAGATTACTTCTCAGCCATCCTAAAGTTGAAGTTTCAATGGTAACATCAAGACAACATGTAGGAAAATTTCTACATAAAGCTCAACCTAGTCTTAGAGGATTTACTGATTTAAAATTTTCAGAATTAGACTATGAAAAAATGAGCGATACATGTGATATAGTTTTCACCGCAGTCCCACATGGTACCGCAACTGAAATCGTAAAGGCATTGTATGACAGAGGAATGAAAATTATAGATTTGAGTGCAGATTATCGTTTGCATAATCCAGAAGATTATGGAAAATGGTATGGATGGGAACATCCACATCCAGATTATTTAGAAAAATCAGTATTTGGAGTACCTGAATTACATAGAGAAGAAATTAAAAAATCACAGCTAGTTTCATGTCCAGGATGCATGGCAGTAACTTCTATACTTGCATTAAATCCACTAATCAAAAATAATTTAATTGATGAAGAGCACATTGTTGTTGATTCAAAAATTGGTTCTTCAGGTGCAGGTGCAGGTGCAGGAACAGCACATGCAATGCGTGCAGGAGTTATTAGACCATACAAGCCAGCAAAGCATAGACATACAGGAGAAATTGAACAGGAATTAAGTCAAACAGCAGGAAGAAAGATCAAGGTATCCATGAGTCCTCATGCAGTGGATGTAGTTCGAGGAATTTTGTGTACAAACCATACATTCCTTAAAAAAGATATTAATGAAAAAGAACTTTGGAAAATATACAGAGCAGAATATAGTGAAGAACGATTTATCAGATTAATTAGGGATAAAGATGGTTTACATAAATTCCCAGACCCAAAATTCTTAGTTGGTTCAAATTTCTGCGATATCGGATTTGATCTAGACAGAGACAACAATAGATTAGTTGCTCTATCGGCATCAGATAACTTGATGAAAGGTGCAGCAGGTTCTGCAGTTCAAAACATGAATGTCATGGCAGGATTTGATGAGTTCGAAGGAATTATGTATTCCCCACTAACACCAGTATAATAGATGATTACAATAAAGATTGGTGGGAGTGTAGTAGATAATCTACATCCATCAACAATAGATGATATCAAAAAAGTTGTGAAACGAGAAGGTGTCATACTAGTACATGGTGGAGGTAAAGAGGTAACAAAAGTTACAGAACAATTGGGCAAAGAGCCTAAATTTGTTGTATCACCTAGTGGAATAAAGAGTCGATATACAGACAAAGAAACTTCTGAGATTTTTACAATGGTAATGTCAGGAAGAATAAATAAAACAATTGTTCAAATGTTACAAAAAAATGGAATCAATGCAGTTGGATTATCAGGTATGGACGGAAAAACAATTGAAGCCAATAGAAAGAAAAAGTTAATGATTATGAATGAAAAGGGAAGAAAACAGGTCATTGATGGCGGATATACTGGAAAAATTTCAAATGTAAATTCAGATTTAATTAAAACTATCATGGATAAAGGCTACACACCAGTGATTTCTCCAATCGCAATAAGTGAGGAATCTGAATTTCTAAATGTTGACGGAGATAGGGCAGCTGCAAATGTAGCAGGATATGTCAAAGCTGATAAGGTGTTATTTATTACAAATGTAGACGGATTGCTCATGGAAGATAAATTGGTTAAGACGTTATCCTTAGAAGAAGCAAAAAAAATAATCCCAAAAATTGGATTCGGTATGGAAAAAAAGATTCTTGCTGCAACAGAAGCGCTTGAAATGGGAGTTACAGAAGCGCTAATTGCAAATGGACAAAAAGAAAATCCAATCTCATCAGCAATAGAGCATAACAATTGTACGGTGATAACTAAATGAGTGAAGATAAATTTCTTGGAAATCTTTACCAAAGATTTCCAGTTACAGTAGAAAGGGGTTTGGGTGCACATGTATGGGATACGAACGGTAAAGAGTATATCGACTGTATGGGAGGATATGGAGTTGCATTACTAGGACATCAAAATGAAAGAGTTACCAATGCATTAAAAGCACAACTTGAAAAAATTATTACAGTTCACAGTTCACTTTACAGTAAGACTCGTGAAGAATTTTTGGAAAATCTTTTTAAAGTTGCTCCAAAAAAATTGTCACAAGTTCATCTGAATAATAGTGGATCCGAAGCAATCGAAGCTGGAATGAAATTTGCACGTAAATTCACTGGGAAAACAGAGATGGTAGCAATGAATGGTTCATATCATGGAAAGACTCTTGGTGCACTTTCAATTACATTTAATCCAAAATACAGAAAGGCGTTCAAACCACTTGTAGAGAAGGTATCATTTTCTCCTTTCGGAGATATTGAAAAACTCCGTGAAACAGTTAATGATCAAACAGCATTTGTAATTTTGGAACCTATTCAAGGAGAGAGTGGAATTCATGTAGCACCTGATGGATTTTTGCAAGATGTTAGAAAATTATGTGATGAAAAAGGCATTTTGTTAATTTTTGATGAAATTCAGGCAGGGTTAGGACGTACTGGAAAAATGTGGGCACATCAACATTGGGATACAGCGCCAGACATACTATGTTTAGCAAAAGGAATTGCAGGAGGAGTACCAATGGGTGCAACATTAGTTAGACCAGATATTTTAGATTGTATTTCAAAAGGTGAACATTCATCAACATTTGGTGGAAATCCACTATCATGTGCAGCAGGAACTGCAACAATACAAGCTTTAACACAAGACAAACTTGTGGAAAATTCAGAAAATATGGGAAAATTATTCAGACAAGGATTAGATGAACTAAAAGAAAAACATTCAGTTATCAGGGAAGTTAGAGGTAAAGGATTGATGATAGGAATAGAATTAAAATTTGAAGTAAGAGACATACTAATGGAAGGTATCGAAAAGGGATTACTTTTACTATATTCTGGAAGAAATATTCTAAGATTACTTCCTCCACTAGTCATAACAGAGGAAGATGTAAGAAAATCTTTACAAATACTAGATGAATTATTTACTAACGAGGAGAAGAGAAAAAATGCTCAAGGATAAGATTGATGATAAGATTTTAGATTACTTGAGAGATGATTCAAGAGAGTCATTTGTTGAGATTGGAAAGAAACTAAAATTATCAGAATCTGCAGTTCGCAGAAGAGTAAGAAATTTGGTAGATAGAAAAGTGATTGAAAAATTCACAATTGAGATGGGAGAAATGAATTCAACAAGTGCAATTGTATTGATATCTGTTGACTCGACTACAGACACATCAAAAGTTTCATCCAGGTTAACAAAATTAAATGCAGTGAAAACAGTTTATGAAATTACAGGACAGTATGACATAAGTGTAATCATAAAAGCACCAAGTATAACTGAAATTAATGCAGCAATTGATGAACTAAGAAAAATTGCAGGTGTAATTGATACAAATACAGTGATTATTCTAAAAACAATCAAATAAACGAAAATCGATAGAATTTTTTAAATTCATACTAAATTAGATAAGAAATGACTGAATGTATGCGAAGCTAGTACGATTATGTTTATATTAATCATTTATTGCAACGAAATTAGCAATGAATGATCCGAATCACTATGCAGACATCTATAACGCATATGAAAAAACTCCAAAAAAAATTCGAGTGTTAGACTCAACACTACGAGAAGGAGAACAACATCCAGGAGTTTCTTTCACAAATAAACAAAGAATTCAGATAGCATGGATGCTAGATTATTTCGGTGTTGATCAGATTGAAATTTCGCCAGTAGTATCACCAGATCATAAAGAAGCAACAAAAACAATCATTCAACAAGGATTAAAAGCAGACATTGTTTCACATGGAAGAGCATTAAGACAAGATATCGACATATCATTATCATGTGATGCAAAATGGGTAGCAGCATATCTAGGAATATCAGATATTCATCTAAAAGATAAATTACGAATTACAAAAGATGAAGCATTAGAACGTGCAGTAGATACAGTAACTTATGCAAAAGATCATGGGTTAAAAATTAGATTTACGGTAGAAGATGGCAGTAGAGCAGAACCAGAATTTCTTTTAAAACTATGTAAATCAATTGAAGAGGCGGGAGTTGATAGAATTAGTTTACCAGATACGGTCGGAATAATGAGGCCAGTTGGAATGCATAATTTTGTTAAGAAGGTACGTTCTGAAATAGAAACACCACTTGACGTTCATGTGCATAATGATATTGGATTTGCATTAGCAAATGCATTTTCAGCATGTGATGCAGGAGTTGATCAGATTCACACTACAATTGATGGAATCGGAGAAAGAACAGGCATACCAGCATTAGCAGAAGTAGCAGTTGCTTTAACATATCTCTTCAAATCTCCAAATGATTTTAGATTAGATATGTTAGCAGATCTTTCAAGACTCATAGAACAGTATACAACAATTCAGCCATATGATTCAAAACCAATTGTGGGATCATCAGCTTACAAACATAAAGCAGGAACACATTTAGCTGCAATCCTCAAAAATCCAGCGGCCTATGAACCAATCCCACCAAGAGTAGTTGGAAATAGAAGAAAGATAGTATTTGGAGAATTAGCAGGTAAAACAGGGGCAAGTTATCTTATGTCATTATTAGGAATAAAGAAAGATCCTGAGACTGCAAAAAACGTTGCGGCAGGGTTAAAAAATCTTAGAATGGGAGATGTTTTAGAAATTCCACTAGAAGACCGCCTTGAACGGAAAATAATTAAGGATGAAAAAAAAGAGGGAAAATAGGTAAAAATGACAAGTTGTCCCGAATGTGATGCAAACATAGGTATTCCAGACGATGCAGTAGAAGGCGAAATTGTCACCTGTCCAGATTGCGGCGCAAGTTTTGAACTTAGCAAGGCATCCGAAGGTTTTGAGTTAAAACCAGCTCAAACAGTCGGAGAGGATTGGGGACAGTGACCGGCAAAATTTCAATCCTTTACGATACAATCCGTCTTGAAGAAAAATTACTAATTGAATCTGCAAAAAAAAATAATATTTCAATAGACATGATAGATTGTAAAAAAATGTTTTTGGATCTGAATGAAAAAAATTGCTTAGATGGACCAGTGTTACAGAGATGTGTTAGCTATTATAGAAATTTACATTCAACTGCAGCTCTTGAAGGTCAAGGTGCCAAAGTAGTAAATTGTCTAAACACAGGAATCTTTGCTGGAAATAAATTATTTACACATATGTTGTTGCAAAAAGCAGGAGTTCCAACACCAGATGCAACAGTTGCATTTTCAAAAGATTCTGCATTAGATGCATTGAAGAAACATGGATTTCCAAAAATTATCAAGCCAACAGTAGGTAGCTGGGGAAGAATGGTTTCTAAGTTGAATGATATGGATGCAGCAGAAGGAATAATAGAAGGAAGAGAAGCAATGTATCCAATTCATCATATTCATTTTCTGGAGGAATTTGTACAACGCCCTCCAAGAGACATTCGTGTAATTGTGATAGGAGATAATGTTGCAGCTGCAATATACAGAAATTCCGGAGATGGTAATTGGAAAACAAATACACACTTAGGCGGTTCAGCAGAAACATGTGAAATTAGTAATGAACTTGAAGACATGTGCATTAAAGCAAAGGATTCAGTGTTTGGGGATATCGTAGGAATTGACCTAATGGAAAGTAATGATAAAGGAATGGTCGTACATGAGATAAACAATACAACTGAATTTAGAAATGTTGTTAGAGTTACAGGAGTAGATATTCCAAAGTTAATGTTAGAACATGTAAAGGGGTTAGTATAGAATGGATGAACATTTAGAAACTTCCAGATATGCAATCAAAACTTTGGAAAAAGCATTACGAATCTATACTCCATCATTAAGCGAAAAGGCTTTAGCTGATTTTCTTGCAGACCGATGTGATGATTTGGGATTTAGAGATATTCATCAAGATGAGGTTGGGAATTTGATTGCAACTAAAGGTTCAGGTGAACCAAGAATCATGTTATGTGGACATATGGATGTCGTTCCAGGAAAGATTAAGGTAAGAAAGGAAGGGGATATGCTACATGGCAGAGGTGCATCAGATGCAAAAGCACCACTAATTGCAATGTTGTTTGCAGCCGCAAGTATAGAAGAAAATCAAGGAACAGTAACATTTGTCGGAGCAGTTGATGAAGAGGGCAATGCAACAGGGATAAAGAATCTGGTGAAAAATAAGCCTAATGTAGATTATGCAATTTTTGGAGAACCAAGTAGTATTCAAAAAGTTACAATTGCCTACAAAGGTCGCTTAGCAATCAACCTTAGAGTAAATGTAAAAGATAGTGCTCATGCAAGTGCCCCATGGTTGGCAAAAAATGCAATAGAAGAAACATTATCAGTTGCAACAGAATTAAAAAATGAATTAGAGAACGGTCAGGAAGACAAAAGTAAAGGAATGATGCTTACTGCAACTCTTACAGAAATCCGTGGAGGTACTAGTCATAATGTTACACCGATAGAATGTGTAGCAACACTAGATATTAGAATTCCAGTTGATATGAATTGTAATGATGTTGAAGAAAAAATCACCACAATAGTCAATGACATATCAACAAAAAGAGAGATTGAAGTTTTGTATTCAGTGATAGATGAAACAGAACCATTTGAGGCTGCACATAACTCACCATTAGTAAGGGCATTAACATTGTCAGTTTTGGATGTAGAGAAGAAAAGACCAATGTTGATTAGAAAAACAGGTACAGGAGACATGAATGTAATAGGAAATCAACTAAAGATTCCAGTAATTACCTATGGTCCAGGAGATCCTCACGAAGCACATACAATTGATGAAAAAGTTTCGATTGATGAATTTGTTAAAGGAATAGAAATTCTGAAAAAATCACTATACCATTTAAAAAGACTACATGACAGAACGAAATAATGCTGTGGTTTATTGGATTAGGTATCTCAGGTATTTCAGAATTATCAAATAGTACATTAAATGTAATAAAAAATGCAGAGATTGTATATTTAGAGTCATTTACTAGCCCTATCTCAGAAACTGAAAAAAAACAATTAGAAGATATTTCAAATGGAGAATTTAAGACTGCAAAACGATGGATGGTTGAAGATGGTAACGAGATTTTAGCAAATGCAAAAAATAAAGAGACCGTGTTAATTTCATATGGTGACCCATACATTGCTACAACACATCTAGAGCTGAAGACACGAGCAATCAGAGATAACATAAAGACAAGAACAATTCACTCATCTTCAATTGTTTCATCATTAATTGGAGAAGTAGGATTACATTATTACAAAGTTGGAAAGGTATTGACCATCATGAATGATCCAAAATCAATGATCACACCATACAATACAATTTTTGATAATTTATTGGGCAAAACACATTCAGTAATTTTGCTTGAATATAATGAGGACAAATCATTTTTCTTAGATCCAAAAGAGGCCTTATCATTATTGTTGAATACTGAGAAAACACAAAATAGAAAAGTCATTTCAGAAGAAACTTTTGCAATTGTTGCATCTAGAATTGGAAAAGATGATCAAAGAATAATTTCAGGGAATATATCAAACTTAATTAAAAACGAATTTGGAGAGGCACCACACAGCATAATCATACCGGGAAGATTACATTTTACAGAATCAGATGCAGTAAAAACCATCACAGAGTGTTTGAACGAGCCAACTGATAATTCAGCAGATGTAAAGAGTATTTCTGAACAAATGATTGAGAAATATGTTCCAATGGTAAGAGAAGCATTTGAAGAGATTAAACCACATTATGAGAATCTTAAAGAATTTGAAGATGTTTTGATAAATGCAAAATTGTACATTGATGATGCAGAAAATTTTCTTAAAGAAGGGAAAAAAGAATATGCGGTATTAAGTATAGGTTATGCAGATGGTCTAGTTGATGCATTACGCATTGCAAAAGGTTTTGACCCAAAAATGTGATAACGATGAGTTGAAATTGGACATAACATGAATGAAAACGATATGAAAACACTTGAAGAAATACAAAATTCCTCATCAAAAATTGTTTTAGCAGGAGGAGTTTTTGACATAATTCACCCAGGACATATCAATACATTGAATGCTGCAAAAAAACTTGGAGATGTTTTAGTTGTTGTTGTGGCAACAGACAAAACAGCAATTAAAATGAAAAAACGTGAGCCATTACATAGTGCCCACTTAAGACAAGAGCTAGTTTCATCATTAACTATGGTAGATTTATGTATTATTGGAGACGAAGAAAATATTTTCAAAACAGTTGATTTGGTAAAACCCCAGATAATTGCTTTGGGGTATGATCAAACACATCAAGAAAAATTTATCACCGATGGATGTAGAAGAATAAATTTGGATGTGATCGTAGCTAGATTAGAATCCCCAAGACCTGAAACTTCAAGTTCAGTAATTCAGAAAGAGTACGGCGAAGACATTCACGGTCTTTAAGAGAAATTACCTAAAATTGAAATTTTAACTTTAACATTTAATTTATTTCCAATTTTCAAGGATTTTCGGATGTTATTTTTTGAAATAAATTCAACAATTGTTGTATCATGATGTGTTCGTTCCAATAAGATCAATTCACAATCAATTTTATTATTAATTTTTGATTTGAAGCATTTTACCCATCCAAAGGTTCGTTTACCATCAGAGAACGAATTAATCTTTATTCCTTCATAATTTGATAATTGTGAAATAGCCTCAGAGAATTTTTTTTCTGTTAATTGAACATTCAATGTTCCAGGATAAGGAACGTATCCTAATTTTGATTTGAATTGTCTTGTATACCCTTTCATCGACATGTAATATGCCCCTTCTCCCATTCCCGTGGTTATCATACCTGTAAGGGACAATGAATTAGGAGATTTCGATATTAATTTTGATAAAAGATTATGAAGTGTTGACAACTCGATAAATCCTTTATTTGTGATTTTTATTGATTGTTTTCGTCCATATTGAATTCTTTCAATAAATCCACCCAATTCCAATTCTTTTAGATGTAGAGATGCAGATTGTTGAGATTTACCTATTTCCTTTCCAAGAGAAGTAGTAGTTATATTAACAAAATTATGTTTCCCGCCTTTGGATAGAATATGTGCTAAGGTTAGAAGGTGTTGTGTTTTAAGATCAGTCATTAATTAGATGCTATACCAAGTTCTCTAAATGTTTTTAATGATACACCATTAGAGTCTGATAGTTTTGCAGTTCTATGACCAATTAAGTTTTCTACACCTGCAGCTTTTGCAGCATCAACTAATCTTTGAGTGATTATTCCATCTATAATTAGATATTTTATTCCTGATTGACCACTAATTTTTCCAACTAACTCTGGGATTGCAACTCTAAAGACTTCAGCCTCACTGGAATCAAGTGCAATTGCTTCTAGAGATTCATTTAATTCTAAGAATTTATTTTTGCACAATTCTGCAAGAGGGCCATCATCTACATTTTTAATTTCAGGTTCAGATAATTCTTCTTCCATTTGTTTTTTGACAGGACTCAAAAGTTCATCAATTCTTTTTGGAGTTAATTCTTCAACTTCAATTCCAGTGTCAGCACGTAATTCAAGATCAATATGTACAACAGATTTTAATTCTTTTAAAATGAATCCACCGGCTCTATCACCATCGGTAAATGCTACAACTTTTTCTTTTTCTTCACATATTTGTTTAATAGATTCATCAATTCTTCCACCTTCAAAAGCTAATGCATTATCATAACCTGCTCTTAAAAGATTAATAATGTCGGCTCGGCCTTCAACAAGAATTATCCATTTGGAATCAAATATTCCAGTACTACAATGAAGTTTTTTAGGACCATATGTTGTGATTTTATCTGAATTATTTTCATGAACTTGTTCAAGCATTTCCTGTCCTTCACTAAGAGAATTTGTGGACCATTTTTGTTTAATTTCTTTAGCACGTTGTAAGATATCTTGTTTTTTTGTTGCTCTTACATCATCGATTGCATCTAATCTAAATTTACTATCAAATGGACCAACTTTATCTATACTTTCAATTCCAGCAGAAATTAATGAACATGTATCAATATCAGTACTCATAGGTAACAATGCATCACCTTTGGTTGTATTTTCAGTACTGAAAGTATTTACTTCAATTCGACCGACCTTAGATACTCTCTGGAGTTCATTCAGATTCATTTCAGGTCCCAAGAGACCTTCAGTTTGTCCGAATATAGCTCCGATTATATCTGCTCGTTCGACAAGCCCATCAACTTCGAATGACAGTTTAACGTGATACTTGACAATACCTGTATATGGCAATTATTGTTCATCTCCTTAATATTCAATAATCAGAGATATAATTTGAGATTTATAAACGATTTGGATAAATTAAATGAAAAAGAGAGAATAGAAAATATGTTTATTCAGTAGTGAATGAAGAGCCACAAGAACAAGATTTTGTTACATTTGGATTGTTGATTTTAAAACCAGAACCCATTAGGCTTTCAATGTAGTCAACGTTTGCACCATTGAGATGATCAATGCTCATACTGTCAACTAATACTTTAACACCATTTTCTTCCATTACTCTATCATCTTCTTCAGCTTCTTTCTCAAAGCCCATTCCATATGATAGACCAGAACAACCACCACCTTGGACATAAATTCTAAGGAACTGTGGTTTTCCTTCTTCCTCAGCCATGAATTCTTGAATTTTTTCAGCGGCTTTTGGAGTAATTGTGACTAACTTTTGTGTTTGTTCAGTTGCCATACACAAAATCATTTCTCAAATTATAAGAAGCTTTTGCTACCATGCACAGTAGTTAATAAAGAAAATAGAGAAAAATAGAGAATTCTATTTTTTAGATTTATTTACAAAGTCGGTCATACGTTTTTCTCTATCAGGATCAGAGAAACAGTTTCTCCAAGCCAATAGTTCGACACCTAATCCAGTATCTAGATCTGCATTTCGTCCTTTGTTAATAGCTGTTTTTGACATGCGAACTGCGAGTGTTGCATTTGATGCAATAGTTTTCGCCATGCTCATAACCTCATCCATTAGTGATTCTAATGGAACGACATTGTTAACAAGACCAATTTCTTTTGCCTCATCTGCTTTGATCATTTTTCCAGTATAGACAAGTTCTTTTGCTTTTGCAATGCCAACTATTCGCATCAATCTTTGTGTTCCACCCCATCCTGGAGGGATTCCGATTGTAACTTCTGGTTGACCCATTCTTGCATTGTCAGATGCGATTCTAATGTCACAAGACATTGCAACTTCACATCCTCCACCTAACGCAAATCCATTCACTGCAGCAATTGTTGGTTTAGAAACATTTTCAATTGTTCCAGTTACTTCTTGCCCAAGTTTTGCATATACTTCAGATTCATCAGCAGATATTTTTGACATGTATTCAATGTCAGCTCCAGCTGAGAATGCTTTATCGCCTTCACCAGTCAAAACAATTACTTTAACACTATCATCTTTATCGAGTTGCTGAAAAGTAGAAATAAGTTCTCTTGCAACATCAATATTCATAGCATTAAGCTTTGTAGGTCGATTGATCTTTACGATACAAACGCCCTCATCCTTGCTTGTTGTAATCATTGACATGATAGGAAACGGATAGAATATGAAATTAAATGTTATCTATTTTCCACGTACTTTGCCCCATTGGGTTAATGCAGATGCAGCTGCAACCCAAGTTCTAAGGTCTTGATAGACGGGAACATTGTGTTTTTCAATTAATTTTATCATTTTTTCAGTATATGGACCGCCATTTCCACCACATAGAATTGGCTTTTTTCTTTTCTTTGAAAGATTAGCTAAATGATCAACAATTGTTTCCTCAAGAGGATCATCTTGGAAGACGAACCAAGGCATTGCAATATCAATATTTTTGTCTGTCAAGAATTGTTCAATGACAAATTTGTAGTCATCTGCAGTTGCACCACCACCAACATCAGCTGGATTTCCATTATGAATTGGCACAGTTGGTGGGAAATGGTCCTTAATTTTTTTACGAGTTTTTGGATCTAATTTTCCAATTGTAAGACCTAGTCTTTCCAAATGATCAATTCCACCAATCATTGGACCAGCGCCATTACTGGTCATAGCAACACGATTACCCTTTGCAGGAGGTTGCCATGCCATTGCCTTCAAAACACCAACCAATTCTTGGTAACTATCAACTGAAATAATTCCTGCTTGCTTGAAAGCACCCATAATCATTGCGTTAGAGCCTCCAAGAGAACCAGTGTGTGATGCAGCTTGTTTTGCGCCGGCTGTACTTCTTCCACTCTTCCAAATTATAATTGGTTTCTTCTTTTCTTTCATTACACGTTTTGCAGTATTGATGAATTTTCTTCCATCACCAAATCCTTCAACGTATAATCCAATTACTTTAGTTTGAGGATCATTTGCAGCATACCATATCATGTCTGCTTCATCAACATCAGAACGATTACCAAAACTAATCATCTTTGAAAGACCAAACAAATCAGCACTTTCCAACATACTAATTCCCATAGTTCCACTTTGAGAGAAAAATGCAACATTACCTAATTTTGAACGTACCATTCTTTCTTGTCCTTGGAATGCACAATCAAGTCTATTTGCTGCATTGAACATTCCAATACAGTTAGGACCAATTACTCGAATTTTATGTTTTAATGATAATTCTTTAACTTCTGCTTCCATTGCTGCTCTGTCACCACCAAGCTCTTTACCACCGCCAGATACAATTACAACACTGTGAATTCCTTTCTTTGCACAAGTTTTCATTATTGCTCCACATGCAGAAAGATCAACACAAACAACAACAAGATCAACTTTTTGTTTTATTGCTTCTAATGATGGATAACATTTGATTCCAAGAATTGATTTTTGTTTAGGATTAATTGGATATACTTTACCTTTGTAATCTTGTTTTCCAAGTGCATCTAATACCGAATTACCAATTTTTCCAGGTGTCGCAGATGCACCAATTAATGCAACTGATTTTGGAGTAAAGAATGACTCCATAGATGTAATGATTGGTTTTGCTTTTGAGATTGAGTTCTTTCTTAGTTCTTTATTTAGAATAATTTTTGCATCTACTACAAAGTAAGATTTTGGATATACAATTACAGGATTAAAGTCAATACTATTAATATAATCAGCATTTTCAACACCAATTTTTCCAATTTGGACTAATGCTTTTGCAACCATGTTTGTATCAATTGGCACACTACCACGGAATCCTTTGAGGAGTTTTGAACCTTTTAATTCATTTAACATTGATTTTGCATCAGATGTAGTAATTGGAAGCATTCTAAATGCAACATCTTTGAAGACCTCAGTCATAACACCACCCAATCCAGCCATAATCATTGGACCAAATTGTGGATCGTTTTGTATACCAACAATTAATTCAACTCC
>Ga0209035_10000444_pt1 | contig 16252 bp, 13 predicted proteins | sample MarorgKNORR_S2LV_6_FD_188220 | JGI IMG/M metagenome (GOLD analysis project Ga0209035, IMG submission 188220) | Marine microbial communities from the Southern Atlantic Ocean, analyzing organic carbon cycling - AAIW_A/KNORR_S2/LV (SPAdes) (version 2) | ecosystem: Environmental > Aquatic > Marine... | reverse complement strand
GTTTTCATGTGCCAATAGCCACTTTTTTCGCCAGATACCGCCGGCATAACCGGTTAAAGAGCCGTCGCTACCAATAACACGGTGACAAGGAATAAGAATCCAAATAGGGTTTTTTCCGTTGGCACTTGCAAGGGCTCGAATGGCTTTTACATTGCCAAATTTTTTACTTTGTTCTAGGTAAGAGGTGGTTTTAGCAAACGGAATTTCTTGCAATTGTTTCCATACTTTTTGTTGAAATTCGGTACCTTTTGGCTGCAGTGTCACAGAGAAATTTGTGCGTTCCCCTAAAAAGTACTCCTTCAATTGTTGCACACATTCCTGTAAGCAATCGGGCGTGTTTTTGGAAGTTGCGATTACTTCTTCTAACACGCGTACCGATTGAATACCTGTTGCATCGCCTATAATTTCTGCAGTGCCAATTGGCGTGTTGTAATACGTGGTTTGTAGTGCTATTGCCATTGTTTTAAAGCGCTATATTTGAAAAAACAGCTGCTGCATTTAAACTTGTTTGCGCACAAATTTCTTGATAACTACACCCGTAAATCGTCGCTAATTTTTCAGCAACAAGCGTGCAGTAACTACTTTCATTTCGTTTTCCTCTGTGGGGTGCCGGTGCTAAATACGGCGCGTCGGTTTCAAGTACTAGGTGTTTTAAGTCTATTTGTTGTAAAAACGTGTCTATCTTCCCGTTTTTAAAGGTAACTACGCCACCAATACCCAGTTTCATATTGTAAGAAATGGCCTGTTTTGCTTGGGTTAACGTTCCTGTAAAACAGTGAAAGATGCCAAAAAGATCGGGGCTTTTTTCACTTTCTAAAATTTCAAAAATCTCATCAAAAGCATCTCTACAATGGATGATGATGGGTAACTTTTTTTCTTTTGCCCATTGTATTTGTGTTTTAAAAGCATCTTGTTGTTGGGGTAAAAAAGTACGGTCCCAATACAAATCGATACCAATTTCTCCAATAGCACAAAATGAACGTTGCTTAAAATTAGCCTGTACATGCTGTAATTCTTCGAGGTAGTTTTCTTTCACAGAGGAGGGGTGTAGCCCCATCATCAAATGCACCTTGTCTGGGTGTTGTTGCTCTATGGCATACATACGCTCTGTGTATGAACTGTCAATAGCGGGTAGAAAAAAATGAGAAACACCTGCGGTTAACGCGCGTTGCAGCACCTGTTCTCTATCTTCATCAAATTGTTCGGAATATAGATGTGTATGTGTATCAATGATCATAGAGTGTTCTTTTAAATGGCAATACGATGCATTTCTTTTTTGTTTAGAAAGCCGTATTTTTGTCAAAAATACAGTTAAATGGCAAGTTTGAAAAAAGTATTATCAAAAAAGAAGTACCAGGCAATTGCATTGCGACAAATAGCCACCAATCATTTGGAGCTAGATGCGGTTATTAATGGGGTTTCCGGACGATTTATTTTAGATACGGGCGCTTCTAATTCTTGTGTAGGGACTCATTTAATTTCACATTTTAATTTATTGGTTGAGCCGAGTGAAATGAAAGCTGCTGGTGCAGGAGCCACAGATATGGAAACTCAAAAAGCGACTGATAATAGCTTGCAAATAGGCGATTGGAAAACAGAAGCCTGTCATTTGGTCGTCTTCGACTTGTCACATGTAAATAAGGCGCTCACCCAGCACGATGCTATGGAAGTACAAGGGATTATTGGTGCCGATATTTTAGAACAAGGAAAGGCAGTAATTGATTATGCCAAAAAGACGCTGTATTTAAAAAAGACAAAAAAATCGAAGAAAAGCAAACTGATTAAATTGCCAACAACACTTCCTTTTTAACACAAAACAGCGCTAAAAATTAATTTTAGCGCTGTTTTTGTAATGCCTGAAAGAGGTGTCTATGCAGTAACAACGGCTTGTATTCTTCGAATCGCTTCTTGTAATAAAGGCACCGACGCCGCATAAGACATGCGAATGCAGTTGGGCGCTCCAAAAGCTTCTCCGGTAACGGTAGCAACATTTGCTTCTTCTAATAAGAGCATAGAAAAATCGTTTGCATTGTTGATTTTTTTCCCCTTGAGTGTCTTTCCGAAAAATGCTGAAATATCTGGGAAGACATAAAAAGCACCTTCAGGAACGTTGAGTTGAAATCCGTCGATGGCACTCATTTCTTCTAAAACAAGGTCTCTACGTATTTTAAATTCGTCTACCATGTACTGTATTTTACTAGGCGGCGCTAACAAGGCTGTAATGGCCGCTCGTTGCGCAATACAATTGGCTCCAGAAGTAATTTGTCCTTGCATTTTTGTACATGCTTTGGCAATCCATTCCGGGGCACCAATGTACCCAATACGCCAACCGGTCATCGCAAAAGCTTTTGCCAAACCATTTACGGTAATGGTACGGTTGTACATGCTTTTGATATTCGCAAAACTAAAAGGACGTACCCCGTAGTTGATGTGTTCGTAAATTTCATCGGATAAGATGAAGATGTTGGGGTGTTTTTCTAAGACTGTTGCCAAGGCTTGATATTCTGCTTCGCTGTAAATAGAACCACTTGGGTTGTTTGGCGAGTTGAAGAAAATCATTTTTGTTTTTGGAGTGATCGCAGCTTCTAATTGTGCCGGTGTAATTTTAAAATCGGTGTCAATAGAAGAAGGAATTTCAACAGGAGTCGCTTCACATAAGGTAGCAATAGCAGCGTAACTTACCCAGTACGGAGCAGGTAATAACAATTCGTCTCCTGGGTTTAGTAATACTTGAGCAATGTTTGCGATCGATTGTTTTGCCCCTGTAGAAACAACAATTTGATTGGGTTGGTACGTCAATCCATTGTCTCGTTTAAATTTTGTGCAAATGGCTTCTTTCAGCTCAACATAGCCATCTACTGGCGTGTACGAATTGTAGTCTTCGTTGATGGCATCAATAGCTGCTTGTTTAATAAAATCTGGCGTGTTAAAGTCGGGTTCTCCCAAACTTAAACTGATAATGTCTTTTCCTGCATTTTTCAGTTCCCTTCCTTTGGCAGCCATAGCCAATGTTTGCGAAATGGGTAAACTGTTGATTCTGTCGGATAATGGATGTGCCATTTGAATGCTTTTATGGGTAGTGGTTATGCTAATTCTGCGTGTTTTCCTAAGTTCCCTAAGTGTCTAAAATGCTCTACGATTGCGTCTTTCATGGTGTTGTACTCATGGTATGGCAAGTTAAACTCTTGGGCTGTTTTCTTTACGATTTTCGCTAATTTCTGATAGTGAACATGCGAAATGTGAGGAAAAATATGGTGTTCTACTTGATGGTTGAGTCCGCCAGTATAGAAATTAACCAATTTGTTTGAAGGCGCAAAATTAGACGTTGTATACAGTTGGTGTATTGCCCACGTGTGGGTTAAGTTACCGTCTTTATCAGGCAAGGGCATGCTTGTTTTAGGAACAATATGCGCAAGTTGAAAGACCAAGCTTAAAATCATACCAGCAGTATAGTGCATCACAAAAAAACCAACAAAAACTTTCCACCAAACGATGTCTAAAACAGCGAGTGGTAAGACAATCCAAAGGGCGTAGTAGCCAATTTTGGAAAGGATCAATTTCGTCCATTCAGTTGTTGGATTTGGAAACGTTCCGTACGATAATTTTTGTTTCAAATAGCGACGCATTTGTTTAAAATCGGTCGTAATTGCCCAGTTAATGGTTAACAAGCCATACAGAAAGATAGCGTAGTATTTTTGAAATTTATGAATGCGCAGCCATTTTGAGTTTTTTGAAAACCGAATGATTCTTCCAGCATCTACATCTTCGTCTTTTCCTATAATATTGGTAAAGGTATGGTGCAATACATTGTGTTGTACTTTCCAGTTATACACGTTTCCTGCCAACATATAAATGCTGCTTCCCATGAGTTTGTTTACCCATTTTTTGCTTGAAAAAGAGTCGTGGTTACTATCGTGCATTACATTCATTCCTACACCTGCAAGGCCAATTCCAGTAACTACAGCGAGTAACAATAAAACCCATTGTGGCATGCTAACAGTAAGAATAAAAACCATAGGCACAATAAATAAAGAGAACATAAAAACCGCTTTGGTGTACAGCTTCCAGTTCCCCGTACGCTTGAGGTTGTTTTCTTTAAAATAGGAGTTTACGCGTTTGTTTAAGGTCTTAAAAAACTTCGCCTTGTCTATTCTAGAAAATTGAATTGTTTTCATAATGTGTGCTTTGTTAACTCGGCTAAATTAGTTTTTTTTATGGCATGGATGATTTATAAAAGTAACTTTTTACAAAGAACTTTATTATTTAAGCAATAACTAAATTGTATCCAGTGTAATTTCTTTATTTTTGCTCGGATTATAGCTGATACTCTTATGGAAATTATTTTAAAATATTTCGACACCCTTACAGAAACACAACGTGCTCAATTTGCACAATTGCAAGCGTTGTATCAAGACTGGAACTTAAAAATTAACGTGGTATCTCGTAAAGATATTGACGAGCTCTATTTACGCCACGTGTTACATTCATTGGCTATTGCTAAAGTAATGCCTTTTCAGCCTGGAACGAAAGTAATGGATGTAGGCACTGGAGGCGGTTTTCCCGGGATTCCATTGGCTATTTTGTTTCCAGAAACGTCATTTCATTTGGTAGACAGTATTGGTAAAAAAATAAAGGTAGTCAATGAGGTGGTAGCCGGTTTGGGTTTGCAAAATGTAACCACTGCTAATTGCCGTGTTGAAGAAGTAAAAGGCACCTATGATTTTATTGTGAGCAGAGCCGTAGCGCAAATGGAAACGTTTGTACACTGGATACGCAACAAGGTGCATAAGAAACACCAACATCCGTTAAAAAACGGAATTTTGTATTTAAAAGGCGGCGACTTGACTGAAGAATTGGCGGTGTTCCCCAAAGCAAAAGTACATGCGTTGTCAGAGTTTTTTGAAGAAGAGTTTTTTGAAACCAAGAAACTGGTGTACTTACCTATAAAGTACAAAGGTTAGTACCAGCGTTTTTTCTTTTTCTTTGACGCTTCAGATTTTCTTCCTTTTTTATACTTGCTTTTGGTGCTTTTGTGCACTTCTGGCTGGGCTGTAGGGTCTAAAGGATATGGATGGTCTCCAACCACCTCTATTTGTTCTTGGGTAAATTCTTGAATGCTGTTTAACAGTCTTTTCTCTTCTGCGGCGCAAAAAGAATAGGCAGTTCCTTTTTTTCCTGCTCGGGCAGTTCTACCAATTCTGTGTACGTAGGTTTCGGGGTCGTTTGCTACATCAAAATTTAAGACACAATCTACATTACTAATGTCTATTCCACGTGAAGCAACATCGGTTGCGACTAAAATATTCACATCGTTTCGTTTGAAAGAAGCAAGGGCTTCCTGACGTAAATTTTGTGTTTTATCTCCGTGTAAACTGGTGACTTTATAATTGTTTTTTAACAGCGTTTCCTCCAGTTTTTCTACACCGTACTTGGTACGTCTAAAAATAATGACGCGCCCTTTAATGGTGTTCCGTAACAGGTGCAAGCACAGCGATATTTTGTGTTTTTTAGATACATAGTACAGCAATTGTTCACTGTTTTTTACAGTAAGGTCGTTTGGATTTACAGCGACCGTTTCTGGTTCTTTTAAGATGGATTTTGCAAAAGAAGTCACTTTTGCAGGCATGGTTGCAGAGCACAAAATGGTTTGTTTGTTCTCTGGACACAGACGTACAATTTTTTGCACATCGTCTATAAAGCCCATGTCTAACATTAAATCTGCTTCGTCTAAAACCAATATTTCTATGGCATCTAAATGCAAGAGTTCTTGTTTGTGTAGGTCTAGTAATCTTCCAGGAGTGGCAATTAAAATATCAACCCCTTTGCGTAGTTTTTCTTTTTGTGGTTCTATAGAAGTACCGCCAAAAACTGCAAAACTACTGTGGTGGGTATAGCGACTGTACGTGTTGAAATTTTGTTCAATTTGCAAGGCCAATTCTCTTGTAGGACTTACCACAAGGGCTTTTATTTTCTTTCCTTTTTTTGCAGTATCCTTTTTGTTGGATAGCAACTGTAAAATAGGCAGTGCAAAAGCGGCTGTTTTTCCGGTACCTGTTTGTGCAGATGCAATCACATCTTTTTTATCTAAGACAAGCGGAATCACTTTTTCTTGAACCAAGGTTGGTTTTTTGTAATTCTCCTCAGCAATGGCTTTTAAAATTGCTTTGCTTAAATGTAACTCGGTAAACTCCATAAATTGTTAGTTGCTTTGTGCAAAGGTACGAGAAAAAGCGCATAAAAAAACCGAGACAAAGCTCGGTTTTTTGTGTTGTTTATTGAATGCAATTAAAAACTCATTAGAATGTTTGCAGAAACACCAGTGCTTTCTGGCACGTATCTACAGACACCACCTACGCAAAGAAGGCCTCCGCGTTGTCTTCCGTAGTTGAGTGCAAACCGGTGCGCACCCAAAGTATAGCTACTTCCTACATTGTAATAATGTATTCTTTTGGTCTCGCTGTTGTTTCCGTAGTTGTAAATGTCGTTGAGGTAGAAGCCGAGTTTAGAATTGAGGTTGAACTCAACCGTAGCCCCTGCCCAGTTTTTTTTATCGTCTTTGGTCCACAAGTGTTGTGCTTCAAATCGCAATGACTTTCCACGTCCCATTTTGTAGGTAACTTCACTAACGGCTACTTGTGCATTTACAGCACCAATGGTTTCTTCTATATACAATTTGTTGTAAGATTGGCTGAGGTAATAGAAAATCCCTTGCCATTTTTTAGACCATTTTTTACGCAGCTCGAAGCTGATGTCTGAATAGTATTTTTCGCCAAAGCCCATAAAATCGGTTGCGTATTCGAAATTTTCAAAATCGTAGTCTCCTTTTAAGCCTGCCCAATAAGAACCGTTAATGGCTATTTTCGCGCCGTATTTTCCGCCTAAAAAAGTCTTCTTTTTCACTTTGAAAAACACATCGAGTTGCCCGCCAATTTCTCCTGCCTTCATCAACATTTCATGTTGAAAAGAGACTTGAGGTTGTGCTTGGTATACATAGATATTAGTCAATAGGTAGTCGTGCTGCTTGGTTAGAGCAGGTAGGTAGTTGATGGTATTCTCGTTGTAAGCATTTCCGGCAGCATCTCTACTGGAATAAAAACGCATATTTTCCATACGTCTAAAAGTAGCATCGATCCCTAGTCCTTTTTTAGCATAGCCAACATTCACTTGTAATGCGCCTCCTTTTTTGGCATTTTCTTCTTGCCTTTTGGTAATTAAATCGACGTCTTTATGAACGTATTCTATGTTTGTGTAGAGGTTCCCGGTGCTGTAGTCTAAGCGTCCAGAAAAAGCATTGGTCATTGGCGCATAGTCGAGGTCGGTAGGTGCTATTTTCTCTTTTCTTCCTACATAACTAAAGCCGGTAGCCAAGGTGCTATTTTTTAAATTGAATAACGGAGAGAGCTCAAAGTCACTGTTGAACCCGAGAACGGTGCCTTCAGACAATTGAAATCCTACGCGTTGTTTTCCGTACAAAGCGGTTAGCCGAATGTCATTTGTAGGGCTGTACTGTACGCGTCCACCAACCAAGGCATTGTTGACGCCTAACTGTCTGTCTTCCCAAGAGCGCAAGAGTAGGCCGCTCCCAAATTGTTCGTAAAAAGAACCCGCGGTGATGTCTAATGTCGCCGTTTTATAGCCAACAAAATACAAACCAAGGTTTGTCTTGTCTAAGTTTGACGAGTAATTTAACAAGGCGTTCGGTTCGTACGATTCTACTTGTACCCCTGCGTAAAAATTTTGAAACGTATAGTCTAATTTCAAGTAACTATTGGCTCTAAAAGGGTTGTCGAGTGTAAAGTCGCCCGTTTTAGCATCGTCCATATAGTATTGTGCGTTGGATTCGAAGCCTATTGACAGGCTGCTGTTTTCTTGTGCGGCCACTCCAAAAGTAACAAAGAGGAGACAGCTGTATAAAATGGTTTTCATAGTAAGCAGGTGTTAGTTGGCGTATTTTTGAATGATTTCGTACAATTCATCCTCAGACCCAGGGGTGTACCCTGTATGTCTATAGAGGATTTTATTTCCTTTTAAAACAATGATATGTGGAATAATTGAGATGTTTAAGGTTCTTTTTAATGCCTGATTTTTGTCTAAAAGCACTTTGTATTCCCATCCTTTACCATTCACTAAAGGCTTGATGCGTTTTTGTGTGCGGGTATCGTCTGTTGCAATGGCAATAATTTCGACGTTTGTTTCGTCTTGCCAATCTTCATAAACATCGCTAATAGCATCCAGCTCATTAATACAAGGTACACACCAAGTTGCCCAAAAAGTTAAAACAGTAATACGGTCTTCAGAAACTTCATCGAGTAGCTGTACGCTTTTTCCTTGTAAGGTTTCTAAGCGAGCATCAGCAATTGTTTTTTGACCGTAACTAAAAGTACTGATCATTAAAAGCAAGGCACAGGCAATATTTTTCATGAAATAGGGTTTTTAAGGTGAATAGGTCACAAATATATGTTATTACCAATGTAATTGCTTCTTGTTTGAAGATAAATACTATATTTACGCCTTGAATTACTAATAAACTAAAAAACCCAAATGAAAACATTAAAAATTGCACAAATAATCGCTGTTTTTACAGCAATTTTCTTTACCGCTTGTTCTTCTTCAGAAGAAGAAGGAGGAGACGGAGGAACAGGTACAGATGTGACCATAACCTCTCTTGTTGTTTCTGCAGATGCAGCTACCGTTGTTGCAGGTGAAATTATCAATCTTACTGCAACGGCAATGATGAGTAATGGTTCTGAAGTAGATAAAACAGCAGAAAGCACATTTTACGTGAACGGAATGCCTTTGGCAAGTAACAAGTACATTGGCTCTGTAGTTGGTGATATTCTTGTAAAAGCAGCTGCTGGATCATTAATGAGTGAAGAAATTACGATTCAAGGAATACAAGCAGCAACATTGACTGCTTTTTCTAAAAAGGCAGTAATTGAAGACTATACCGGTACTTGGTGTGGGTATTGCCCAAGAGTTTCGTATGCCATTAGCTTGGTAGAAGAGCAATCTGATAAGGTGTTTGCTATTGCTGCACATATTGGAGACGACATGCAAAATTCATATTCAGTACAATTGGAAAACAACTTTGATGTACCCGGATATCCAACGGCTTATGTAAATAGAGTTTCAACTTGGAATTATCCAGAACCAAACAATGTATCACAAGCAACAAGCATTGCACAAGGAACCACAACTGCTGGTTTGGCAATCAACTCTGTGTTAACAAACACTACCTTAGAAGTAGTGGTAAGTACCAGTTTAACAGAAACAATTAACAGCACAAAATTAGTCGTGTTTGTATTGGAAGATGGTATTGTTGCAAGTCAAGCAAATTACACGAGCCATTATGTAGGAGATCCAGTAGATGATTTTGTACACAACCACGTATTGCGTTATGCTGCAACCAATGTGCTAGGAAACATTACAGATGGTGGTGCAGGAACACATCATACAGCGTTTAAAATTAATTTACCATCAACAATTCAAGATGCTACAAACACAGGAATTGTAGCCATGTTGGTAGATACTACCGGTAAGATTGTGTACAATGCACAGTATGCTGCTGTAAATGTTGACAAAGATTTTGACTAAAGAAATTATTCTTAATCATAAAAAAAGCTCCGAAGAAATTCGGAGCTTTTTTTTGTTATATAAAGAACGTGTACCTATCCTAAGAACGGGTACTTGTAATCTGTAGGGGTTACAAAAGTCTCTTTAATCATACGAACAGAGGTCCAACGCAATAAGTTTTGAGCAGATCCTGCTTTATCATTTGTTCCAGAGGCTCTAGCACCACCAAAAGGTTGTTGGCCAACAACAGCTCCAGTTGGCTTGTCATTGATGTAGAAATTTCCTGCAGCATTTTCTAAGGCTTTAGACGCTTTCTCTACAATGTATCTGTCTTTCGAGAAAATAGCTCCTGTTAAGGCGTATTCTGAAGTGCTGTCTACCAATGCGAGTGAAGCTTCCCAGTCTGCATCTTCATATACATAGATGGTCATTACAGGGCCAAAAATCTCTGCACTCATGGTGACATAGCTTGGTGATTTTGCAAGAATAACAGTAGGCTCAATAAAGTACCCTACAGATTTATCGTGACCACCACCAATAATTACTTCGGCATCTGCGTCTTGTTTTGCAGCGTCAATATAGCTCGCGATTTTATCAAAAGAACCTTCGTGAATTACCGCATTGATGTAATTAGAAGGATCTTCTGGAGATCCCATTTTAAGCTCACTTGCTTGTGCAATTAAATGTCCTTTTACTGCTTCCCATATGGATGCAGGAATGTATGCACGTGATGATGCAGAACATTTTTGTCCTTGAAATTCAAAGGTTCCTCTTGTAATTGCAGTTGCTACTTGTAGTGGGTTTGAAGAGTTGTGTACCCAGATAAAATCTTTTCCACCAGTTTCTCCAACAATTCTTGGATAGGTTTTATACGTATGGATGTTGTTTCCAATTTGTTTCCAAAGGTTTTTAAAGACGTTTGTAGAACCTGTAAAGTGCAATCCAGCAAAATCTGGAGAAGCCAATACGGTATCTGTAATTAGTACAGGGTCTCCGTAAACAACATTAATAACACCATCTGGCAAGCCAGCTTCTTTAAATAAATCTACAATTACTTGTGCAGAGTAGGCTTGATGATCAGAAGGTTTCCAAACCACAACATTCCCCATTAAAGCGGGAGCTGCTACTAAATTTGCAGCAATAGATGTAAAGTTAAATGGTGTAATTGCATAGACAAATCCTTCTAAGGGTCTGTACTCAACTCTGTTCCAAATTCCAGGTGCAGATGCCGGTTGATCTTTAAAGATATCCGTCATGTATTGCACGTTGAAACGGAAAAAATCAATCATTTCACAGGCTGCGTCAATTTCTGCTTGGTTCACATTTTTAGATTGTGCAATCATAGTAGCCGCATTCATCTTAGCACGGTATGGCCCTGCTAAGAGTTCCGCCGCTTTTAAGAAAATACTTGCACGCTCTGTCCAGCTTACACTAGACCATGCTTCTCTTGCAGCTAGTGCAGTAGCAATTGCTTCATCTACATGTGCTTTGTCTGCTGTATGGTATTGCCCAACTACATGCTTATGGTCATGTGGTGGTGTAATGTTTTTGGTGTTTCCGGTACGTACTTCTTTCCCATTAATGTGCATTGGCACGTCTATAGTACTTGCATACATTTCTTTGTAAGTTGCTAAAAGCTCTTTTCTTTCTGAACTTCCTGGCGCATATCCTTTAACGGGTTCATTGACCGCTGTTGGTACTTTAAAAAAACCTCTTCCCATGAGTATCTTGTTTTAAATTGATTCTTATTTTTTGACTTTTACGAATGCAAAGTTACAATTTATTTATCAGCCTAAAAAAGCATTGCAGTATTCAAAAGAACCTAGCATAGCAACTGCCAAAGTGTGGGTTTAATACAATGCAAAGGTAAGTGCAGAGAGCAAGAGCATTCCAAGAATACTTAGCAGCAGAAAAAAGCCATTCGCGAGTATGAATTTCAGGATTGTCTTTCCTGTTTTTTGACCGTAAAAAGTTTTCATGGCAATGAATAAATAACTTAGAAAAAGACAAACAAACACAATACCGCTAGCTGTACTTTCTTTTATTGAATGCACGAGGTATAAGATAGAGAAGAGCAAGAAAAACACGGTTTGTACATGAAAAACGAAGACAAGATGTGCGATATACGATTGCTTTTTACGTAGGTATAAGAGTTTTAAGAATAAAGCAAAAAGAGGAAGTAAAACAAACAAGGCAATTGAAATATAGGAGTACAGTTGTTGTTTAAATTTACTCCCTGCGTCTTTAGACGTAAATAAGCTATTTATAACGGCTGTTCTGCTGTACCAAAATTGGTTGGAGAACGATTTCTCAATCCCTAGCAAGTCCAACGCTTTAGAGGTGCTCATGCTGGGGTTTTCTTTTTGAAAATCTAAAAAACGACCAATTATAGAACCGTTTTCGTTACTTTTTTTTGTAGGAGTCGCTTCTTTATCGCTCGCTGAGGCAGGTTTATTGAAACTTAAAATAAATGAATTGTGTAAAGAGTCTTTAGCAATTTCTGAGTTTGATTCAGCAATGGGTACCTGTACTTGAAAAGAGCGATAAGTATTGTTGATTCCAACGATTAAAAAGAAAAGAACAGAAACGGTTAAGTACAGTCGAAACGGATTGGAGTACCGTGCGCGTTTTCCTGCTATGTATTCTTTGGATACTTTTCCGGGCTTTGTTAGTAAGGGAATGCATGTCCGCCAAATTTTCGAATCCCATGAGATAAAGCCATTGAAAATTTCTTTTGCAAACGCCCCAAAGGTCAATTGGTCTCCTTTGTCTTTTTGTCCGCAGGTAGGACAGAAAATTTCTGAGCCAATAAACGGGTACTCGCAATTAAGACAGTGCCGTTGTTTTGTTGGTATTAGCGAGTCGCTTTTCATTGTAAAATGAATTTAGTTTAAAACTTATAAAGGAGTAGCGCTCTTGCCAACCCCTACCACTCTTTGGTAGTTTTCACCAAAAGCAGTGTAGTATGCAATCACGGTATACTGGTTTTCTGTTTGGTAGAAATTTCCATCGATAGCTGTGGTGTCTACAGGTTGACTGTTGCTTTTTTTTGTTGCAAACCCGTAGTTGTAAAATCCTTGTTTTAGCAAGAGCGTTACTTCATGTAGCCCTGTTTCTGAGTTGTGCTGCATGGCATTTTCTTCGGTACAGGTAAAGTTATTGAATGCGCCAACCACGTAGATTTTTTCATCGGAAGGTTCTTCTGTTGCCTGTAAAGAGAAATGTACTTGGGTATAATCAGCTTCGGTACTAGCGATGTCGCCGTCTAATGTGCGTACTACAAATTGCCCGTTGATGTCTGGATTGTATTGGTATACTTTTTTTGCACGGGCTTGGTTGGGGTATAAATACGTGTGCCAAACGGATTTCTCTACGGTTCTATAGATATTCATCCCCGTATTTCTCACGTATTTTGTATCGAAATTGAGGTATTCATTTCCTGCCCAAAAGAGCAACGAAGGGTCTAATTTATAGACCAGTTGGTATTGTTTGAAAAAGCGCGGTTGTAACTGGGTTATTGCAGTGCTCCATTGTTCGTTTTGTAAGACGGCTACTTGAATTTCTTGCGCCGGGTTGTTGCTTTTTAGATGCGGGTAATTGACAACAAATTCAACGGCTTGTTGTTGGTCTATGGTGTTGGGGTTGTGGCTGCGTGTAACGGCAACACCAATGGCTGTTGTGTGTTCGTAAAAGACACAGCGTTTGCTAAAAAGCAGGGTATCGTCTTCATCTAAGACACTAATTAGGTAGTTGCCACTTGTAAGAATCTGGGTGTATTCGTTCGGAATGTTTACCTGGTAATGCGTGTAAGATTGTAAGGTGTTGAATGAGTTTTCGTAGGATTCTATGGTATTTTGGTCGAATCCGTTGAGGTATTGACTGCTGCTAATAGCGCTGGGATTCCAATGGATATCCATGTGTGTTATTTTGTACTGATACTCTTTTTGGTCGGCGTCTAAGTCGTCAAAAGACAATTCTAAAATAGTACCTAGCGGAACAATGGCTGTTGTAATTTGCTGTTGTGGCGCTCTTAGTTGGATGGTTTTAATATGGCTTGGCACCGTTGTTTGTGCGGCTAAGAATCCAACGGAAAAAAGCAGGGAGCACAGGAGTAGGTTTTTAAATAACGGTTGCAACATAAATATTGGATACAAGCCCTATAAAGGGTACACGAATTTAGGAAAACAAAATGGGTTCTAAAAGAAAACAACCCCTTCTTTTAAGAGATTGCAGGGTAAGGGGTTAAATGAGTTATTTAGAACAGCTATAAATAAGCGAGGGATCAAAAGATAAAAAGTGATTTTCACTCTTGCCACTTTCAAAATTTTTAAATTTGCATGTTTTTTCAAGAGACTTAAAAAGTAAAACGTATTATGTCAAAAGACATCCGTATTAAAAAAGGCTTAGATATTAAGCTGGTTGGCGAAGCAGCACAAACAACGACCGAACTTCCAATTGGTGGTGTGTATGCAATAAAGCTAAGTGATTTCCATGGAATTACTCCAAAAATTTTAGCAAAAGAGGGTTCAGAAGTAAAAGCCGGTGCGGCACTTTTTCATTCGAAAAGTGACGACCGTGTATTATTTCCAAGTCCTGTTAGCGGAAAAGTTGAAGCAATTATCCGAGGAGACAGAAGAAAAGTATTAGAAATTAGAATTCTTGCGAATGGAACCCAAGAGTCTGTAAATTTCGGTAAAAAAGAGGCGCAAAAAATGGATGCTGATGCAGTGAAGAATCACTTGTTGGCAGCTGGTTGTTGGCCATTTGTTAAACAACGTCCGTACGACGTAATTGCAGATCCAAACCAGACTCCTAAAGCGATCTTTATCTCGGCATATGCAAGTGCTCCACTGGCACAAGATTACGACTATACCTTACGAGGGAAAGCAACAGAATTACAAGCTGCGGTTACTGCACTTAGCAAACTAACGACTGGTAAAGTACACGTTTCTATTGCAAAAGACACGGCAATGTCTCCATTTTTAAATTTAAAAGATGTTGAATTGCACCAAGTTTCTGGACCACACCCTGTAGGAAATGTAAGTACACAAATTGCACAAATAGATCCTATTAATAAAGGAGAAGTTGTTTGGGTAGTTACACCACAAGACGCAGTAGTTATTGGCGAGTTGTTCTTAACAGGTAAATTCAATGCGAAAAGAGCGATTGCCTTGGCAGGATCTCAGTTTCAAAAACCATCCTATGTTACTGCATACCCTGGAGCAAACATTGCTTCTTTAGTAGCTGCAGGAGCGTTTGACGCAGCAAATGCGCGCATCATTAGCGGAAATGTATTGTCTGGTTTACAAGTTTCTCAAGAAGGAGCAGTTGGATATTACGACAACGAAGTAACAGCGATTCCAGAAGGAGACGATTACGAATTTTTTGGTTGGAACAAACCGATTTTTAACAAGGTATCTACTTCAAGAGCCTTGACTTTTTCTTGGATGTTGCCAAAAAAGAAATTCGATTTAAACACCAATACAAACGGAGAACATAGAGCCTTTGTAATTACAGGAGCCTATGAAGAAGTATTTCCATTAGACATCTATCCAATGCAATTGTTAAAAGCATGTATGTATAAAGATTTGGATGAAATGGAAGCCTTAGGAGCCTATGAAATAGCACCAGAAGATTTTGCATTGACAGAATTTATTTGTGTGTCTAAGCAACCGCACCAAGAAATCATTAGAGAAGGATTGGATTTAATGAGAGCAGAAATCGGATAAAGAGATCAAAACAATGAGCTTAAAACAAAATTTACACCATTTAAAAGAGAAGTATAAAGGCACTAAAATGGCCCCTGCATTCAATGCAATCCATACGTTTTTATACCTGCCAAACGAGACCACTCAAGGAGGGACTCATATCAAGGCAGCAGACGATTTAAAACGTACCATGAACATTGTAATTATGGCCTTAGTGCCGTGTTTGCTGTTTGGTATGTTCAATGCAGGGTTTCAACACCATGCAGCAATCAACAATAGTTTTACTTCTGGCATGTCTTTCTTTAGTACAGACTTCTGGAACTTGAGCAACTTTTTTGTAGGCGCCGCTAAAATTTTACCTTTGGTATTGGTGTCTTATGGAGTTGGTTTGTTGGTCGAATTTATTTTCGCCATCATCAAAGGACACGAAGTAGAAGAAGGATATTTAGTAACAGGAATGTTAGTGCCATTAATTGTGCCTATCGACATTCCACTTTGGATGTTATCAGTAGCCGTAATTTTTGGTGTTGTTATTGGGAAAGAAGTTTTTGGAGGAACGGGAATGAATATCTTAAACCCAGCCTTAACGATTAGAGCCTTTTTATTCTTTGCCTATCCTACTTGGATGAGTGGAGACAAAGTTTGGGTAACCGGTGCTGTTGAAAAAGCAGGTACAGCCGATGCCTTTTCTGGAGAAACAATTCTAGGAAGCTTGGCGCAAGGAAAAGAAATGGCCTATTCTACATGGGATATGTTCTTTGGTTTTATACCCGGTTCTGTAGGAGAAACCTCAACACTTTTAATTGTTGGTGCCGCCTTGTTTTTAATTTTTACAAAAATAGGAAGTTGGAGAATTATGTTTAGTGCCGCTTTAGGGGCCGTAGCAATGGGACTTTTATTTAACGGTATTGTAGACCAAGGGTGGATTGGTGAAGGAAGTAAGTTTTATAGCTTAATGAGCACGCCATATT
>Ga0209035_10000443_pt1 | contig 16266 bp, 7 predicted proteins | sample MarorgKNORR_S2LV_6_FD_188220 | JGI IMG/M metagenome (GOLD analysis project Ga0209035, IMG submission 188220) | Marine microbial communities from the Southern Atlantic Ocean, analyzing organic carbon cycling - AAIW_A/KNORR_S2/LV (SPAdes) (version 2) | ecosystem: Environmental > Aquatic > Marine >... | reverse complement strand
TATTGATTTGTGATTCTTATAACACGACACAATTTCAAAAAACGCTTATTCTAGTGAAAATCAATGTTTTTAACCCTCCGTAGGAGGGTGACAGTGAAAATCTCTAATTGACAATGATGCGACTAAGTTTTAGGTGGTTTCTACTTCGCAAGGGACAGCAGGTGATTTTATGACACAACAGAATAGAAAAATTAGTACATCAATGTTCTTGGTAGCATTGATGTTATTCGCACCACTAGCGGCATCATCAACAGTAACTACATTCGCAAATGGCGATTCAGAAGTAGATGTTGAATTAAGAGATGGATCGGAATATTTGAACCTAGTTGACGGAATAGTCGACATACCTGCGGGGGAGACTGTAACCGGGGCATCTTTGAAGATTGCAACCAATATGATTGAACATTCATCTCAGGCTAGAATTGATGTTGATACAATTCCACGTGTTTGGAATCCTGCCTACAATAATCAACTGACAATCTTCTCCAATATTGATGATTTCCAAATTGAAGATGGTTCTCAAGCAACACCTGTTAGCTTGAAGTCCGACGGATTCCTGACGGACTTTGAAGGTACAGAAGCCGGATTCATGGACGTGACTATGCCACCACCACAAAGTGGAATTGGTTGGGAACATGGTTCATTATTCGGTGGTACGATTACAAATTCTGATTGTGCATCAGGGGATGACTGCTGGGGCACAAATGTTTATGACGATAATTACACCGATGACAATGGTGCTCAAGCATTTAAGCTAAATATGAACTCTGCTGAAATATTCGTCAATCCTCAGTTGAAAACTCACACCGCACATTTCGCATCATGGCACAACCTGGAATACTTTGGAAACTCAGGACAAACGGTTCAAAAGAGAATGATGGACTGCGCATATGTGGAGATTCGTTCATCTTTAACAGGTAATTTCGACCCAATCTCCTCAGCAGGTTTTGACTTTATTCCAATAGATATTGCGAACTCTAGTGGAATCAGTTATTCCAATGGATACTGGCAAAAGAGTAATTCTGGTGCAAATAACAAGATCTCATACCAATGTGGTGGAATTGCTGACACCGAGTATGGTCTTGCGGGTAAATCTACATCTGCATCTAATCCAAATGGCTGGGCAGATATAGCCTTAGATTTGAAAGACTATGTTGGAAAATACATTCAACTTCGTTTCGTAATGGAGCATCAAGGATACAACCCCCCTGCAGGATGGTCTTCACAAGATTTCAACACATCAGGGTGGTATATTGACGACTTTAGATTGGGCGACCTATTGCCACAAACTAGTGAAATGACAATTCGTGGTTTCTTACCTTCTACACTCGGTGGAGAAAATCATCCGAATGGATTCGGAATCCTTAATTTGGAATCCGAGACTACTGCTAGTGCAACCATTGAAGTGGATATTATTGATTCAACCAATGGTCAAATTGTAATTGACAATGATGGTAATGCTATGTCTGGACTTTCAGGCAAAATCATTGAATTATGGGATGTTAATTCAACAACTTATCCAAGTATTAACTTGAAATTTAGATTTGATTCGGGGGCAAGTCGACTAAGCACGCCGATATTACATGGTTTAGGCATGGGGACTCGTGTCGGTACTGGATTTAACCAAACATTAGTTGGAATGAATACTATTGCCAATGGAGTATGGCAATCTAGTGGTATGGGAGAGCCGATGATGTACTCTCCGACTCTTGTAGACACATCATTCACTGTTGCATTGGATCGACAAAAATTCAATCGTCCAATTACAAGTATTACTCCAATGATTCAAGATGATTGCCCAGAAGACCCATCTATCGATGTTTCCTACACGGGTATAGCAGGTCTTGATTCACTGTCAAATAATGTCATTACAAACATGACTGAACCGGCATTTGGATTCAACGTAATTCTTTCCTACACCAACTCCTGTAACGTTGGTGGTATGTGGTTCGACCTCGGATTTGGGCATCACGCTGAAAAGATTCAGATAGATGTCGCGCATGATGGTGATACTGATTGGGGATTCGATGAACCTGCGTTTGGTTATTTTGGTAGGCAAACAACTCTTTGGAATAATAAGGCAGCCGGTATCAATTATGGAGCAGACAGCAAAGTAATGACTACTGACTTATCAGGTACAGCAATTGGTGGTCATTTCATGCTACCTAAGGACTCGGTTGTCACAGCTGCAGATGTAGCATTTGACGATGTTACAATTCATTCCAACTCCGACCCGATAGAAGGATTTGACCTCTATCTTGTTTCAGGTTCGCAAGAGTATAGCCTTGGTAGTATCGATAATACTTCTATCATCATCGCAGAAGGACTTCCAGGTGCTCTCGGTCTTTCAGATGCATTGAATTCATTGTTGACAAATCCAATGGTTCCACATAGCCATGACGATGCATACGGCAATAAGTGGATGACTTTCTTCTTCAAGGCAACTTCTCCAAATGCTAGCACAGGTGCTTCAATGACCGTTAAGGGATTAGATATTATTTACGACTATTCAACTGTAATAAATAACGGTGATGGACTTGATTCGGAATTAAACCAAGGTGTTGCACTTTGGGATGGTGCAGGAGCAACTGCTAGCGTACCAATTGCAGTTAGTTCTACAACAGGTGGTGGAGTAACACTATCGGACCTTTCAATCTCAACAAGCACTGGATATGCCAACACTATCACAATGAGTGGTAATCCGATTGGGCTATACCCTAACGGCGATATTTATGAAGTTGTAACAACGCACACTGTTGACCCATTGACTGGTTCTTCACTTGCGGAAGCAACACTTTCCTTTGAGTCAGATACAGGTGACATAATTTTGTCATATTCTGATTTCTTAGGATTTTCAGAAGCAAGTGATGAAGATAATTTAGTCACTCTTGAATCGTCAACATATACTGATATTACCAATGGTAAAGAAGTAACATGGAGATTTAGAGTAAATCCTAATTGGGAAGATACTGAAACGGTTAGGATCTATTCTGGCTTGATCGCTGGTAATGGTGTAAACGGTCTCCCAGATGCACTACTAATGGCCCCTATTGGAGGCAATGCGGTTGAAAATGATGCAGGAATAACGAGTTTCACACTACAGAACAGTATTGGAACTATTCAAGATTTAGATGATGGAATGTCTAATCAAGAAATCAGATTAGTAGGTTCAGTCCGACTACAAGACCTTGATGCATCACCTGACCCGACTAGTTACTACATGGTCTTGGAATTGCGCCATATCAACAATACAGAGGGCAATGTGACTACTGAATGGGAAGAAGTTGCAAATCAATCCGGTGTAATTGGCGGTGATTTTGATTGGAATATTAACCTAGGCTCAACTGCGGCTGGAGAAGAAACATATCGTTTCAAGATAGATGATTACCAAGGTGGAGAGACTCTCTGTCCGGAAGCTTCACTTCGACCTGATGCTGATTGTGCGATTCCATTTAACTTGACTATTGATACATATGACCCGAATTTAATGAACTTACAAGTATTGAACGGTCAAGTGGATGCAAATGTAGATAGCAATTGGAGAACACTAGTAGACGATACATGGGTTGTTCCTTCAGCAAATCAGAAGATTAGAATGCAAGCACAAGATTTGCCAAACCCACCTGCGACTTTGGAATTATACATTTGGGTTCAACACGATCACGATGCAGATGGAGACGGATTTGCAACAGCTGACGAATATGTTAGTATCACATTGTTCAGTGATGGGGAAGTACCAAATTCAAACTACTCCGGAGAATACAATGATTATGCCAACGAAGGTCAAGACCCGGTTGGAAAGGTTAGTTTGTGGGTTGAAGGGTTTGACCTAGCGGGCAACCCAATCGATGGTGGCGCACCTGGATTTGACAATGACCAAGTAACATATGTTTCAATGTCATCAAAGAATCCATTAATCCGAAACTTCTTCATTGATGATTCAAGTAATAACCGCTTTATCAATTCTAACCAGGAGAACCAATGGAAAGGTACTTGGAACCAAACAATGTATGCTGGAAATGAATATCACCTAATCGTAGAGGCTGGTGACGATAATGGGTGGCGTGATGTCGATTACATTAGAATCGATTTGGATGACTCACGTGATGACATGACGCTGTGGTATTTCCCACGTAATGAGACTGCTTGGACAGATAGCCAATGGATAGATGTCATCGCAGAAAGCGATGATAGCGAAGGTCCACGTCTGTTGAGAATGGATGGTGGTCATTTGGTTGACACCTTTGAATCTAACTTCTACCTTGACTTACCGATTAGAATTGATTGGGGTGTAATGGGTGAAGGAAATACATTGAATTCTCCAGTTCTCTATATGCAAGATTTGGATAATCCGCGTTATAGAATGATACCAACTTCTACCCGCCACATCCAATCTTGGTACTACAGCGACGGAATCCAATTAGATTTCAGAACTGATGAAGCGAATGACTTGATGGTTACTCCAGTCTTTGCCGATGAGAGTGAACCATTTACCGCTGATGTTAGAAAAGGATTCGTTTACCCTGGTGACATAGTTTCATTTGCTGGACAATACGCATACAGTGATGGAATTTATGACAGTGTTTACATCAAGCCTGAGGTTGAAATGACTCTGAAGGTCACACGTGAAGATGGTATGATGGATGGTTCCAAAGGATATATTGCATATCCAGGTGAAACATTCTATCACAACTTCACAGGTGGTGAATTTAGTATTAACATTACAGCACCTCCAGTAACCAATGATTATAGATATACATTTGAGTTGATCGATTTACCAAATGGTGCAATCGATACTACCTCTGGACTTTGTTCGAGTACCTCTTCGTTTGGATGTGCTTCCTTTAACATAAAGGTAGACAGTAACTCTCCACGTGTTGCAACCAACTCTTGGACTGCAAAGAAAGGAGTAACAGGAGAAATACTTGAAGGATTTATTTCTACAGCGAACTATCACTGTATTGATGTTGAAGTAATTATTGAAGAGCAAGAAGCGCTATTCCCAGGTGATGTACAAGTTGCTTGGAAGTTCTTTGATGACCCAGCCAACGATATCGCATGGGGTAGTTACAGGTCTACGCATGGAAGCGATCCAATGAAGGCGACTCTAGACTTATTGCCGACAGGTGGTTCATATTTCGCTACAGGTGATTGTATTGATTTGTGGCCACTTGAAGAAGGCCAATTCGACCCATCTCCAGAAGATATTAGTGGTGTTGAAGTGATTTTCTGGATTGAAGGTGTTGATTCAGCCGGTTCTCAAATTATACTTGGTGGTGGATTACAAGAAGATGGTTCAGTCGGACATATGGTTTCGGGAGAGGTTTCTCACAAGTCTATTTACAATTTCATTCATGAAGAAGCAAAGTTCGACATATTAAATGTAAAGATGAATCCTTCTAAACCTACAGTTGGACAAAAAATGACACTTGAAGTTGAATTGAGAAATACAGGTACAATGGCTGGAGCAGCAAGTCTTATTGTGAAGTCTGTAATCAATGATGGAGTTCCATCAAAGGTTGGAACCATTGAAACTGATGAGATGGCTATCGGGGATTCTGCTTGGTACATCATTGAACTTGAAGCGTTCCCAAGTGCTACTACTGGAATGTATTACATGATTTTTGATAATTCATCTAGTGACATAAAGTAGGATGGTTCGGAATCAGGAGATCAATTCAATGTCAAGGTTCAAGAAGAATCCGACGACAGTAGTATGACATTATTACTAGCTATTGTTGGTATTATTGCTGCAGTATTAGCAGTTCTTGTTCTTGTATTATTCAAGCGCAGCCAAGATAATGATAATTCATCAGACCTCTTTGGTGATGGGGGATATGAAGATGAACCCGAGGGCAAGGCCTATGCTGAATTGCCAACTCACAATTCATCTCCTCCAGCAAATGTTGATCCGGAAATGGCTAGAGCACTTGCTACATTCCCTCAATGGAATCAAGCAGAAATCCAAGGTTACTTTGACCAAGGATGGAGTATTGAAGCTTTACAAGATTGGGTAAAAGACCAGTGAAGGTGAAACCGTGCAACCTATTCTATCCTGGGGAGACCTTGTTTGGTCTGACCCAGATGGCGGAAAAATAATTCTCCATGGTACATTACCTACGGTTATCTTTCCTATGAAACTGAGGCCAAGAGAATCATGGCATGGAATCGCTTTGCTCGAATCGCCAGATGTGGTCGATTTGTGGGAACAGGAAGAGATAGATGAAGCAGAGTCACCTGGAGTCAATCTCAATTACAGTCTTATTTCTGGTGGAGGATTGGCAATTTATCTTGATGATGTGACGGAATTGGAAGGTGTTGTTTCAGGAAGGTTCCCTGACCCCGAGCCGCGTCGGTTACATCGTAATGCTGTGCGTCATGAAAGACCAGTGTATTTCATTGAACCTACAGCCGATGATGAGGATTGGTATGATCACCTAAGTAAGGAAGCAAAAGCCGCATCCCATTGGAGAAAATTACTAGGGATGATTAGCCTTGGTGGAAAGTGGCGAAAAAGAATGAAGAAGAATATATCTGAAGCAAGAGAACCACCGAAAGGAGTTACAAAAAACATGGCTTCAGCAAGCGTATTAGCACTGACATGGTGGCAACTTTCAGAGTGGCTAATAAACGAATCAATCTCTTCATCAAGAGATAATCGTTTTGCGGCAAGATTACGCGGTGCATTAGCTGATTTACGAGACCAACATGGTGATGATGCTACTCTAATTTTACCAATGCATATGCCATGGAGAAATGCGATTTATTCAGCGTTGGATGGGCAAAATAAGGTTGAGGAGATTTCTTCATCCCCCCCCGACTCGGATGACACAGAGGAGGAGTGATTATGGCGTCAAAAGGTATCGATGTGCGAGTTGAAAATCATCTTGTTCGGTTTATTTCACCAACACCGGTTGACCAAGATGCAGTTGTTGCACAACTTGGTGGAACTGCAACCGGCGGAGTTGTAATCAAAGTCTTAGATGCTCCTCGTGCAACAATCGTTATTGACGCAGATGGGAAAATAGTAGTTCATGGAACTCAGCGTGTTGAAACTGCACGTGCAGCTGCAAAGGAGTTTCTTTTACAGATGGGTCTAGATGATTCTGGACTTACTACTGAATTAGGTCCGATGGTCGCTTCATTTGATTTTGGAGAAACGATCGCTGTTGAGTCAATAATTGGAGATGTTGGTGCAGGAGAAGCGCAATATGATGCTCGACTCGGTTGTTCTATCGTCGTGGATTCAAGACACGACATCACTCTCAACATTTGGCCAAACGGTCGCTGTATTGCAATTGGAGCGCACTCTCCCAATATGATTGCAATGGCTGCAGTATATTGGAAAAGTCAATTCGCTGAAAAAGGATATTTCATCCAAAGAGTTTGATTGTAGCGTCGGTTTTAGCACAAGAGAGAATAGCCATAACCTTGTGGCAATAATAGGTGAACGCTGTGAGTGAATTGTCCAAATTGTGGGATGGGCCGGTTACCGACAACCATTTCCATCTAAATCGTAAAGGTTTATTTCTTGAGGCAGCTCGTGATTTTGAGAGATTTGGGGGAACGGATTTAGTTCTAGTTCATTGTCCAGATTTTGCATCACCACCTACTTCCAAAAAAGGTCATAGTGACACATATGCGGATACTATTTCTATGGCTGAAGCAGTACGCAAGGAAGTTGGATTAGGAGTTAGAGTTGTATTAGGGCCTCATCCTGCTGCATTTGCGCATCAATTAGATAATGCAATTCAAAGTGAAAACGAACAAGGTATTGAAAATGCTGCCACTAATTATCGAGATAGCATTGATGCTGCATTAGAGTTTGTCCATGAAGGAAAAGCGCACGCTATTGGAGAAGTAGGTAGACCGCACTGGCCAGTATCAAAGCAAGTGTGGAACATGTCCAATGAGTTATTATCGGAAACAATGCATTTGGCTAGTCAAGAAGGTATTACCTTGCAGTTACACGTGGAAGGTGAATTGGAATCTACCTATTCCGACTTATCACAAATGGCGATAAAGTCTGGAATGGATTGTAAGAAAATAGTAAGGCATTATGCTCCAGCAAATATAGACGCACAAATAACCAAAGGAATTACTCCAAGTGTATTGATTGGCAAAGGTGCGATTGAGGAATTGATGGACAATATAGCAAAATCAAGTCATGGATTCTTACTGGAGACTGATTATATGGATGATCCAAAACGTCCAGGTGCAGTATTAGGTCCAAAAACAGTTCCAAAAAGAACGAAACAACTGTTGGAACTTGGAGTTGATGAGGAAATACTGTGGAAAACCCACCAAGATTTACCTAATCTGCTATATGGCGATACAGTACGAGCATAGGTGTTTTCCGGCTCTACCATCCATCACATTGATGAAAGAGGGCTTCAACCCACAACCGGTGAGAGATATGCGGAGAGGTCAGATTCTAGCTTTTGCATTGGCATTTTTTATGCTTCCAGCATTGTCGGTGATGACTTCAGCCCAGGATGTGCCAGCGGGACCTGGTGTTGAGATCGATTGCGCTCCTGACCCGATAATGAATGTCCACCCATCATATTACGAGGATGTTGAACTACTTTGCCTAGTAAGTAATCCCTCATCACTTCCGGAGACAATTTCAGTTGAAAAGGAGTGGGATGCAAATAATATAGAGATGATTCTGTCAGAAGATTCGTTCGAAATAGATGCAGGTGAAGAAGAGGAATTCACCATCACTTTTTCAGGTCCAACAAAGTTATCAGCAGATACCAGTTATTCATTTACACTAAACGCTCAAGTTGATAACTGGGGTGGCATACCTTGGGATTCATTTAATGCAAACGCTTCATATGAAGGTGATTTCACTGTTTCTACCTATGGAATGGTCGAATTGGAAATGAGTGATAAAAGTGTTAGAACTTTAGAGTTAGATGAGCAGAGAATCATATCGTTTCAATTTTCCAACTATGGTAATGATGAAGACAAAATTAGAGTCTCTATCGCCAATGAAGCAGAACTACTTGAAAGTGGATTCAGTTTCCCATTGGGCACATTTGTTGCAGAAGATGTAGCATCAGGAGGAGTTTCTTCAATTCGTGAACTTACAGTAAGCGCACCTTCAGTAGTCACTAACGAGATAAGAGTTCAAATGGTAATACGCGCAGAAAGTACCAATGACAATAGCGCGGAATTCAGTGAAATAGTCATCACTCTATTAGTAGAAAAGCCTAGCGAAATTTCTGGATTGGGCGGGCTTGATGAAATGAGTACTGGGGATATGAAGAAATATGGAGCAATTATTGGTGCTGGTATTCTTGGAATATTCATTCTAGTATTGGTTCTGAAAGTAGTGGGCAGGAGATCTTCAGAAGGAGCAACAGTGCGTACAATAGAACTCCCAGAGATTGAAGAAGCGACTAAACCCGATATAGATGACTTAGATGAATTTGATGATATGTTCGACGATTTAATTGATGAAGAAGATGATTTAGATTCATTCCTAAATGACTTGTAAATATTTAGTTCATAGATGTGCGTTTACCAACGCATTACTATTTTTCTACACTATTACAAAGCGGTGTTTTGAGAGCATCAAATAAGATACATATTTAACACGTAATTCGTGGTGCTTCGGCCTATTTGTAAAGGTATTAAAAACTCCATATTGTGTTGTTAATCTATGGTAACAGTCAAAGGGTTGGTGTAGCGGGCAACACCTATCCAATGAATCGGTGTTGTTATGCTCGGACTGCAAGGAAAAACCGCATTTGTTTTTGGTGTAGCAAGTGAGGATTCAATCGCTTGGGCGATATGCCAACATTTGGCTGCATCGGGCGTCACATTATATCTCGGTTATCAGAAGAGATTTATGAGTCGTGTATTCCAATTAAAAGACAAATTGCCACAGATAGCAGGGTTCTATCCACTCGATGTTGCAACCGATGCAGATACCAAAGAATTCTTTGATGCATTTTCTGCCGAGAACCCGGGTCTAAAAGCAGATATTTTGATTCATGCAATCGGTTTCGCACCACGCTCATGTTTTGACCGGCCGATATTATTCGTTGAAGATCAAGATATCAACACAGCGATGACAATATCTGCAAATTCATTACAAAGATGTTTAAAATTTGCATTGCCTCATCTAAATGAAAATTCATCAACAATTACTCTGACCTATGCTGCAGCAAATCGCTTCGTTCCAAATTACGGAATAATGTCAATGGCCAAAGCTGCATTGGAATGCTGGACTCGTGAACTCGCTTGCCACTTAGGGCCAGATGGTCACAGAATCAATGCAATTTCATCTGGTCCAATTCCAACTCTAGCTGCTGGAGGTATTCCTGGGTTTGATAAAATTCTTGACCATGTAGAGGCAAACGCACCTCTGCGTCGTAATGTCACTCAATCCGATGTCGCTGGCGCAGCAATTTGGCTGGCAAGCCCTCTTTCAAGTGGCGTAACTGGCCAATGCATCTATGTTGATGCTGGTTACTCAATTACGATGGTGCCACAAAGTATTATGGACAACTAGGTGGTGTTTCTATGTCTATTACTACTGCAGATGGAAAGGAATGTGAAGGTCTTGAGCAAGGCCCCTTTGAACCGATTGCAGTAATCGGTCTGGCTGCTATAATGCCAGATGCAGAAAATTCGAGTCAATTCTGGCAGAATATTATTGATGCTAAAGTCAGCATCAAACAAATTCCAGAAGGTAGATGGCCAGGTCCTTCAAACAATTTCTGGAAGCAAGGTGGCCCAGGTGCTGTAGAAGAAGGCTTTACCTATTCCAAAATCGGTGCATTGGTTGACGGATATGAATTCGATTGGAGAAGATGGAGGCAACCACCAGGAACTCTTCCTCAGATTGATATCTGCCAGCAGTGGGCTGTCGCTGTATCAGCAGATGCAATAGAGGATGCAGGTTTTGATGGAGAATCAAAAGATATCGACCGAGTTAGAACTGGAGTTGTTTTTGCAAATGCATTAGGTGGAGAAAACCGTAATATGTCGAATATTCGTGTTTGGTCAAACCATACCAAACAATTGGCATCTCAACACGGATTACCAGATTCAAATATGGATTCATTCATTGAAGATGTAGTACGAGGTACGCCGAGAATCGATGAAGATACAATGCCAGGAGAATTGGCTAACGTTGTATCTGGAAGGGTTGCAAACCTGTTGGATTTACAAGGGCCAAATCATGCAATGGATGCTGCTTGTGCATCGTCTATGGCTGCGCTATTGGATGCTTGCAGATTACTGCAAACAAGACAGGTTGATACAATGTTGGCGGGAGCAAGTGACCGAACAATGGATCCTGCTACATTTGCCAAGTTCAGTGCCATAGGTGCATTATCAGCGACACATTCCACACCCTTCGATGCTAAAGCAAACGGGTTCGTAATGGGTGAGGGCGCAGGTGTATTACTTCTCAAGCGCCTAGGAGATGCAATCCGCGATGGTGATGAGATTAAAGCGGTAATCAGGGGGATCGGAGGTTCATCAGATGGCCGAGGTAAGGGTATTACTGCTCCAAGCCAAAGAGGGCAGGTACAAGCGATGGCACGTGCCTACAATCAAGCAGGATATGACGCATCCAGTGTTCAGTTGGTTGAAGCTCACGGAACCTCGACCAAAGTTGGTGATGCTACAGAATTATCAACACTATCGCGCTTATGGACTGGATTTGATGGTGGCGACCATATTGCAGTCGGTTCGATAAAATCACAAATTGGACATCTAAAGGCTGCAGCAGGAATTGCGGGAATAATGAAATCAATTCTAGCATTACACCATAGAACAATTCCTCCGAGTGCAGGATTTGAAACACCAAATCCAACAGTTGATTGGGGAAGTATACCATTTTTCGTACCAACTCAAGCAATGGAATGGCCTAGACCAGAGTCAAATCCGAGAAGAGCTGGTGTTTCCTCTTTCGGTTTTGGTGGTACTAATTTCCACGTCGCTCTCGAAGGATATGAACCAGATTACCATGCACCACTCGCACAACAGTGGCAACATCGATGGGATGCATATTCTCAACCTCTAGATGGTTCCCCAACTAAACCAACAGGTGAGGCGGTTGCAGCATCAATCCTGGATTCCACGGCAACACCTTCAATGACCCATCAACAATTAAAACAAATTGAAGGTGGAATGTTATTGCTTTCTGGCAGTGATATTGACCAAATAAAGCAGCAACTACAATCTATTTCTTTCCAAGGTCCTACTTTTGATGAGGATCCAAGAGGACTCCGACTTTCACAAGCACTCGAATCCATTAGTGGAGATTATTCATCATCTGATAATATTAGAATGGTACTTATTGCAACATCGTGGGCTGAATTCAACAAACGTTGCGCCCTTGCAATGAAAGCGATGGATGATAAAGAGAAATGGGGATTCTTACAAGCGCAAGGAATTCTATTGACCGAAGATGCAGTGCTACCTTCACAAGCCAAGGTTGCCCATATGTATCCTGGCCAAGGCAGTCAGTATGTTGGGATGACACACGATCTTTGGCAGAGATATACTTCTGTCCAAGAAGTGTGGAAGCAATCAGATGTAACTATGACCGAAGTCTTGAATGGTGAAAGTTTGTCATCATTCATTCTTCGTTCAGGATTGAGCAAACAACAATTGGCCGAAGCGGAACACAAATTGAAGCAAACAGAATACACTCAACCTGCGATGTTAACAGCAGATCTAGCAATTGAAAGAGCACTGAATGACCACGGCCACAAACCAGATATGGTTGCTGGACACTCTTTGGGAGAATATGCAGCGCTGATGGCAGCGGGAATTCTCGATATGGATGGTGCATTACGTGCAGCAGCAGCTAGAGGCACTGAAATGGGCGCAGTGGAGGTTGCTGACAAAGGATTGATGGCTAGTGTTAGCGCACCATATGATGATGTTGCAGCAATTATTGAAGAGGTTGATGGATATGTTATCGCAGCCAATAAGAACTCGCCAAAGATGACCGTCATCGCTGGTGAAACCGAACCGGTAAAGGCGGCTATGGCCCAATTTGAAAGTCGGGGATTCCAATCCGTAGCCTTGGCCACAAGTCATGCATTCCATTCCAAGATAGTAGCACCTGCCAATGAACCACTACGCCGATTCTTGGAAGGACTTGAAATTCGATGGCCAACTATTCCTATCACTGCAAATGTAGATGGTCAATTTTATCCAATGTCTGGAGATGGAGATGCTAAGCAATCAATACTAACTCAATTAGCTCCTCAAATGGCATCTGCGGTCGAGTGGACAACACAAATTCAAACAATGTATTCAGCAGGTGCACGAGTATTCGTTGAAGTTGGTCCTAAGCGAGCATTGAGCATGTTTGCAACTCAAATTCTTGAAGACCAACCATCGTTACCGATAATGACCAATCATCCAAAGCAAGGAGGAATTGCCTCTTTCCTTTCCGCTTTAGGTATGCTTGCTCTTGCAGGTAAGATGTCACAATGGCCGGCAGGAAATTCTCCTGTTTTGACCGAAGCGTTCCGTGCTGGACCAATTGAAGCACATCAATCAAGCACAATTTCAACCTCACAAACAAGTTCTTCTTTGGAAGATTTGCGCACAGCGGCTCGTCCACTTCCAAGTGGTGCGGCACAACCTGCGGTTACAACTGTGGTACAAACTACATCAGTTTCCACACAAAAAGATCCTGAGCAAATTGCTATGGAGGCAAAGAGTGCCTACCTTGGAGACCGGCTCTCATCGTTATGTGGTTATCCAGCAAGATTCTGTAATGGGTTGGTTAATCTTCGTCTCGGACTTGGTTTATCTGATGCTGCCATTGGTAATCTTTTGCAAACCATTGCCAATGAATGTCAAACCGATTTAGAAGTAGATGTCAACAACGCACAAACAGCAGAAGATATTGCGCATTGGATTGTATCAGTTCCTTCACAATGGTCTGCTAAGACCAATTTAACTAAATTGTCTAATGCAAATCTTTCACAGCAAGGCGCTACAGTCGTTAATGCTGAGAAAGACACCATGGCGAACCGTAGGGCAGACCCGTATGTCATCACAGGTGTTTCCCTTGGCCTTCCAGGTGGAGAGAAAGTATTCGACGAGGATACCTTTGAACGACTTGTTCGTGGTGAGACTTGTATTAGCGAAGTTTCAGATGAATACAAACAAAGATTGCTTGACAAGAACTTAGTCCGACTAATCAAAGGAAGAGATGGTTCAGTCAATATGGAGAAAGCAACCGAGTTTAGCGATATTCCGCAATTAGCAGGTCTCAAATCAGCCTTTGACATCTCTGAAGAATTTGGTATAGACCCGAAGGTAGTATTGGCATGGGATATTTCTACACAGTTGGCCGTAGCAGCTGGATTACTAGCCCTACGGGATGCAGCCATACCACTAACTCCTGTTGAGCAAGTTGGCAAAGGTGGACTCAGGTTGATCAGAAGTTGGCAAATTCCTCAAGTGCAAAGAGATAGAACTGGAATCGTCTTCTCTTCTTGTTTCCCTGGAATGCAGATGGCCAAGAAACATGCTAAGAATAACGGCGATGATGGCGATGGACAATTTGACCGCAGATATCTATTCCAAACTCTCAATATGGGTCATTCACAATTTGCACAATATACTGGTATTCGTGGTCCGAATACAACAATTAATCTTGCTTGTGCATCAGCCACAGCAGCGTTTGGTGTTGCTGAAGATTGGCTTGCAGCAGACCGTGTAGATCGAGTTGTAATTATCTCTGGTGACGATGTTACAGGAGATGATATGTGGGAATGGATTGGAGCTGGATTCGCAGCCTCAGGTGCAGCAGCAACCGGTAATGTGGTCGAACAAACAGCACTACCGTTCGACCGTCGACGCAATGGGCTCATCTTAGGAATGGGTGCAGCTGCTTTCGTAGTAGAGAGAAGTTCTGAAGCGGCTAGCCGTGGAGTTCAACCGATTGCAGAATTATTAGGTTCTACTACTGCAAACTCAGCATTCCATGGAACTCGCTTAGATGTTGAACACGTCGCAGGTGTTGTCAATGATTTCGTTGGAGATATGGAAAAGCGTTGGGGAATCGACCGACATGAGTTTGCAGCAGATACCGCTTTCTTTAGTCATGAAACATTCACTCCAGCTCGGGGTGGAAGTGCTCAATCCGAGGTAAAAGCATTACGCGATACATTCGGCCGTAGTACAGATTCACTAGTTATTTCCAATACCAAGGGATTCACTGGGCATCCGATGGCAGTTGGAATTGAAGATGCCAGCATGCTATATGGAATGAAAACAGGAAGAATTCCTCCTATTGCTAATCACAAGGAAAAAGACCCGGAATTAGGAGATCTGAATCTGTCTACTGGTGGCGATTATCCAAATCTACGTTATGGGCTTCGCTTTGCAGCAGGGTTTGGTTCACAAATTGCCCTTTCACTAGTGAAGAGAACCCCATTTTTAGGTGAAAGAATTGATGGTGCTAAATTCCTTGCTTGGAATAGGGAATTAGCAGGAACTGATGATGTAGTCTTCCGAATTTTACAGAATAAATTAGTCTGTTATGTTGATGCTGATGATAAATTACACGGCGGAGTTCAAGGTGAAAGTTGGTCTGTTACTGCAGATTATGAAGGAAAACCAAATCCTATCCCTGCGGTTGTTAAGGCTGAAGTTGCCCCTGTACCTGTTCCAATGCCAGCACCAGAACCTGTCGTTCAGCAAAGTAAACCTACTCCTGTTGCCGCTGCAACCGCTTCGGGTGATGTTGTAACAACTGTCATCGAGGTAGTGGTAAATCATACAGGATATCCTGCAGACTTTGTTGAATTAGACCAAGACCTAGAAGGTGAATTAGGAATTGATACGGTTAAGCAAGCGGAGATTATGGCGGATATTCGTGAAAAATTCGCTCTGCCAATAGATGATGAATTTGTTCTTTCAGATTATCCAACTTTGAATCATATGATTGGCTATATCAACAAAATGACTGGAGGGGTTGCAACTGTAGTTGCCGCACCTGTAGTTGCCGCAATGGAGGTAGTAGAACAACCACAACCTACAGTTCAAACCACTAAGCCACAATCATCTGATAAGTTGGTTGATTTGTCGACATCAGAAATAACTCCAGTTGTTGTAGAAGTCGTAGTCGCTCATACCGGCTATCCTGCTGATTTTATTGAATTAGACCAAGACTTAGAAGGTGAATTAGGAATTGATACGGTTAAGCAAGCGGAGATTATGGCAGATATCCGTGAAAAGTTTTCCTTACCAGTTGACGATGATTTTGTTTTATCT
>Ga0209035_10000440_pt1 | contig 16300 bp, 18 predicted proteins | sample MarorgKNORR_S2LV_6_FD_188220 | JGI IMG/M metagenome (GOLD analysis project Ga0209035, IMG submission 188220) | Marine microbial communities from the Southern Atlantic Ocean, analyzing organic carbon cycling - AAIW_A/KNORR_S2/LV (SPAdes) (version 2) | ecosystem: Environmental > Aquatic > Marine... | reverse complement strand
CAGATAGATCAAGTAAGCTTTGTTTGCGCAACAGAGAGAGGGATCAATCTATCCTCTCTGGCTCCATAACACGCTCCACCACTTCATCTCCGACCCGACTCACATAATAGACTTTGGCATCAGCTCGAGTAGATACCACTCGTCTTACCTCATTATCTTCAAAGTAAATTCCCGCATCATTGTCACAAGCATACCCAGGCATCAATTCGCCCGACTTGATGAGCCTCTCATAAAGAGGCCTGCGAGCCGCTTCGGCATCGTAATGAGGCGAATGACTTCCTTTGAGAAAACCCAGACATTCAATTTTTGTGACTTCTTTAGGCCTGGAATCAGTTGTTCCTTCTTCGAACCAACACAAAGAACCAGCACTAGCTCCTCCTAAGACAATTCCTCTGTCCCAAGCCTCTTTTAAAATCACATCGATCCCCTGAACCTTCCAAATCGCCTGTTGGTTGAGAGTGTTTCCTCCAGAAACCACTATCCCATCCATCGAGAGTAGGACATCTTCAAAACTTTGATCCATTCTATAACTACTTATAAAACTCTCTTGGACGAACGGGACAACGTTCAGATTAGCACAATTCTGAAACCAGCTGATGATTCCTGATGGACGGTCGGCAGACGCTGTAGGTAAGTAGCAAAGTCGTGGCCTTTCCTTGCCAGTAAGTTCAGCCATGTAACGAATAAAAGCTTCCCTGAAGCCACCACCAGCGATAAGGATTTTCCTTCCTGCAGCTGCAGTCATCACCGGGTTGGCATCCCGAGAAACCAAATCTTCTGAGTTTAACGCGATAGAACTCAAAGCCGAAGAAACAATAAATTTCCTTCTCTTCATGATAACCTTCCTTGATCTGAAGCCCGCCCTGCCACGAGAAAACCGCCTGCGATAATCCTACCTCATCTAAAGAGATTAAGAAACGACAACAGTAACAACCCTAGCCGTATCTGCCTTCTATATAGTCTGCCGTCCGCTGATGAATCGGATTCAGAAACAAATCTTCAGTATTTTGTTTCTCTACCAAGTCCCCAAGTAACATGAAAGCAGATTCCGTACTCGCACGCCTAGCCTGAGCCATATTATGGGTGACTATCAGAATCGTATACTCTCCAGCTAAGGTCCAAATCATCTCCTCTAGAGCTTCTGTAGCCTTTGGATCCAATGCAGAAGTAGGCTCGTCCATTAGGATGACGGACGGCTTGAGTGGAATGAGGCGAGCTATGCAAAGTTTCTGCTGGGCCTCAAGAGAAAGTCCAATAGCTTGTCCATCTAACCGATCTTTCACATCATCCCACAATAGCACCGTTCTAAGTGAATCCTCTAGGATCTTCTCCTCTTCCCCCTTAGAGAGGTTCTTGCTTGACCCATGAATCCTATGGGCGAATAGGACATTGTCTCGAATAGACAGAGGTAGAGGATTGGGGCGCTGGAATACCATGCCCACCCGTTTCCTTAACTGTGACAAATCTACACTTTCATCTAAAACGTCATGGTCTAGGATACGGATAGACCCTGAAATTCGCGTATAAGACCCTAATCGTTCGTTGATTCGATTGATCGACCTGAGCAAGGTTGACTTTCCACATCCTGACGGACCTATAAGAGAAGTTACGGAGCCCTTCTTTACTTCCAAATCGACGTCAAAAAGAGCCTGGAAGTCCCCATACCAAAAACTTAATTTCTCCACTTGAATAGCAAATTCTGTACTCTCCAGACTATCCAAAACGACCCTCCACGTAATCCCGTGTACGCTGGTCTTCTACTGTACCAGTGAAGAAGTTTTCCGTTTCACCTACTTCTACCAGTTCTCCTCCAAGAAAAAAAGCTGTTCTGTCAGCCAATCGCCTTACTTGCTGAACCAAGTTGGTCACCAAAACCACAGTCATCTCATTCTTCAATTCCTTTAAGACATCTTCAATTCGCATAGTCGTAACCGGATCCACAGCTATAGAAAATTCATCCAATAGAAGAAGCTCTGGGTCTTGAGAAAGTGCTCTAGCGATGGTGAGCCTCTGCTGTTGTCCACCCGAGAGCAAGCTACCCAGCTGGTATAACCGATCCTTAACTTCATCCCAGAGAGCGGCGCGTATCAAGCATCGCTCCACAATGCCATCTAGCTGGTTCTTGTCTTTGACTCCGGAGAGCCGGGGAGAAAGCGCCACGTTCTCATAAACACTCAGTGGCAGTCCCACCGGCAGAGGAAAAACAACTCCAATCCTCTTTCTAAGGGCATAAACATTTTGCGCCTGACTAACTTCCAGTCCGCCAAAGCGTATCGATCCTTGAACATCCATAGAATCCTTGAACTCATCCATCCTATTTATAGCGTTGAGAAAACTCGTCTTTCCACTCCCCGCTGGGCCAATTATCCCAAATATCTCATTCTTCCAAATCTCTAGGTTATCGATCCGAAGAGCGATGTCATCCTCATACCGGATGGTTAAATCACGAACCAAAAGCTCTATCGATGGATCTACCATTTCTTCTGCCCTCTGACATACGATCGAAGGACTATGGAGGATGTATTCATGATCAAGACCATCGATACTAAGACCAAGGCTACACTATAAGGAAGCGTTTCTGGGACACCAGGAACCTGAGTAGAGACGACGAAAAGATGTAGCGACATTGCCATGGTTTGGTCCAAAATACCCTGTGGAAGAAAAGGGAGGAAAAATGCTGCTCCCGTAAACATGATAGGTGCTGTTTCACCCGCAGTCCTGGAAACTTCAAGGATCACTCCAGTCAAAATCCCACTTATTGCATTGGGTAATACTACCTTCCGAATCGTCTGCCATCGGGTAGCACCCATTCCCCAGCAAGCCATTCTAAATTCTGGAGGGACTGCCTGTAGCGACTCGCGAGTCGCTACAATGACCACAGGTAAGGTCATAATCCCTAAAGTGAGACTAGCAGCCAGGATACTAGTTCCGAATCCAGCAAAAATCACAAACGCCCCAAGTCCAAATAAAGCATGCACAATTGAAGGGACCCCTGCGAGATTGATAATGGCCAAATTGATCAGTCGGGTTAACCAAGTGTCCGAAGCATATTCAGACAGATAGATTGCAGTTGCCACACCTAATGGTATCGAGAAGATCAGTGCGACCACCACCAGCCAAATCGTACCCAAAAGGGCAGGGAATATTCCACCTGCAGTCATCCCATTGGTTGGTGCACTAAAAAGAAATTCAAACGAAATATTCGGGCCGCCTTTATAGATTAAGACAGTCAGGATAGTTAACACGGGCAAAGCTAACAGACAGGTTACCAATCCAAACAGAATAGATACCAACTTCTGCACACTGTGATTATGCCGATTTAGCTCGGTGGCCTCAAACACTTAATTTCCCCTATTGCCTTTAACAACAATATCCGCGATCAGGTTGATTATGAAAGTGACAAGAAAAAGAAGTATTCCGAGTGTAAACAAAGCTCTGTAGTGCTCAGAACCAACAGCAGTTTCACCTAACTCTGCAGCGATTGTCGCTGTTAGAGCTCTCACCGAATCAAATGGACTAGTTGGCAGATTGATCGAATGACCGCTAGTCATCAGGACTGCCATAGTTTCTCCAAATCCTCTACCCACTCCCAATAAAATCGCCGCAACAAGCCCATTTTTTGCTGCTGGCAAAACCACTTGGAACGTTACCTGCCATTTTGTAGCACCCAGTGCCTCTGCCGCTTCTCTATAATGATCGGGCACAGCCTTGAGTGCATCCTCGGCAATAGTCGTCATAATTGGAGCAGCCATCAAAGCCAGAATGATTCCCGAATTGAGGATTCCCAAGCCCACTGGCACATCAAATAGGTCTATGATCAAGGGATTCATCATCGAAAGTCCTATGAATCCCCAAACCACTGAAGGTATAGCAGCAAGGAGCTCAATTAGAACTTTTAGAACTTCTCGTACTCGACCAGATGCAAATTCGGAAATAAAAATCGCAGCACACAGTGAGAGGGGTACTGCCAGAAGCATCGCAAAACCTGTGACGCTAGCTGTTCCAACTACCAAAGCCAATATCCCATAAGTAGGGTTCGATAGAGAAGTGGGTCTCCATGTTGGGGATAGAAGGAAATCCTTAAAGCTGAAAGATTCAAACAAAAAACTGAACCCTTCTTTAGTGATAAAAAAGAAAATACTGATGATTAAAAAAATGGCAGACACGCCTGCTATGAACATCAGCAACTCGAAGAACTTATCCCAATACCAAGCACTGTCTCTCACATCCAGGTCTTGGCCCATTGACACTTTTTTGTCACTGTTCATTAAACTATTTAGCATCCGTTCCGGCTAAAATTGTCAGTAACTTCTGGACGGAACCAGCAACATCCTGGTAAAAGCTCTCCATATCAGAAGCATCGGATCGCTTCCAGTGCAGAACTGTCGTCCTAAAAGGGACATCTCCTAGAAAATCGTCAGCCACACCCTCGTCTCCCGAAAAAACGACCACAACATGGAAATGGTTAGACAGTTCCGAAATAGGAATCAATTTTTTCGAACGTGCATGTCTAAGATCAAGGCCTTTGCCATCCATGAAATGGACTAGGTCTTCTTCTAGGTACTTGTCCTCTTCCACGTTCCATCCTGCACTCTCATAAACACCACTCTCTGGAAACGCCTTGGCAGCATATTTTTCGGCTACATGAGCCTCGAAATTATGCTTTTCGTCTAAGAAAAGGATGCGGAAAACTCGCGGCTTGCGTTGTTCTCCTGAAAACGCAAAAACCGTTTGTTCAGAAAGATTTTCCGCTTGTTCTTCCATCCTCCTGAAAAGCATCAGCACCCTACTAAGACTGAGAACGTCTACCACACTAGTGTCGGCTGTCGATCCCAATTCCATCACCTCATTGAACACGAGACTTAGGGCATGGTCAGACCTTTCGGCGTGCCAATATGTCTCCCTGGCACTCTCTACGTCTCCCTGCCGAAAGGCTTGGATCGCTTTTTCTAAGGTGTACCGAGCCTGTTGCGCGATCATTTCAATTTGCTTGATAATTCTATCTGGAGGCACTGCCTCTATCCTCACAATCTGCCTCCCGATGGAACCCGCATAGTCACCGATCCTTTCCAGGGCAACCGAAAGGCGCAAAACGGCAGAGGCATATCGCAGGTGTTTACCACTCGGAGCATGTCTAACTACGAACGCATGCACCAATTCGTCAATTATTTCTATCTTCCGGTTTACACGACGATCGCCTAAAACAACTTCATTAGCCCCTTCGAAGTCCCTATGAACAAACGAGTGTAAGACTTTCCCGATCTGTTCCAAAATTTCATCCGAAACCTGATCAATATGAGTCCCGATCTCTTTTAGATCTGACTCTATACGTTCAGCATAATGTTGATGTTCCATCTCTCACAGCTCTCCTAAACGCAGACTGCCGATGCCACCGGCGCATACCCTTTTCCTAGCAGAATACACTGGCCTTCTTCACCAAGAAGCCATTCCATATAAGCCCCCACTACCCCTTCAGCTTGACCAGCAGTGTACATGAACAGTGGTCTGGCAATCGGATACGTTCCGTCAATCGCTGTTCCAATGGACGGAGAAACGCACTCGGTCGATCCATCTGAAGTCACACAAGGCATGAATATTTCTTCAGTAGCATAGGCTAGTCCACTATAGCCGATGCCACAAGGAGTGTTGCCGACAAGATCCACGACTTCCGACGATCCATTCATATCCCTAGATCCCAGCCGAAAATCTCTTTGTTCTCCCAGCACTGCTTCCTGAAAATATGCATACGTACCAGAATTATTCTGCCGACTTACTCGAACAATTTCCCCACTCGAGCAACCAGGAACCTCGATACCCAACTGGCTCCAATTATCGAAATTTCCACCGTCCCCATAAATGTCACCCAGTTGGGCAAATGAAATCGACTTTATAGGATTGTTCGGATGAAGAAAAATAGCCACTGCATCGAAGCCAACTGTGTGTTCTACCGGATCTACTCCATTGGAACGAGCTGCTTCAAGTTCTTCTTCTCTCATCCTCCGACTAGAATTAGCAATATCGACCGTCCCGTTTATCATTGCTGAAATTCCCGTCCCCGAGCCACCTCCTGTTACTGCAATCGCAACACTAGGATCCACCGATCCATATTCCTCGGCCCATGCCTGCGCAACATTTACTAGCGTATCAGACCCTTTATTCTCAATTAAAATTCTGTCCGAGTTTCCCCCACACGCCAAAACAAATACCAGTGTAAATAAAGACCTTTTCATCATCTTTCTTTCTCTTGCATCTAAGAATAAACATGAGTCACTACTTTGTGAAAAAAAGTACAATCCTTATGCAAAAAAAGCAACATCAGATGTCACTCGATCTCTTGTGCTTTTTTTCACAAAGTATATCTTTGGCTTCTGGGTATACTTTTCCTATACCAAACATTAACTTTTAGATCATTATGGGAAATGAAATGCTAACAAAAAAAGTTCTCTGGAGAACACTCCTACTGACCAGCGGCATATTCTGTGGTCTTGGATCTTCTCCGCTAATGGCTCAAGTCACCCTGAAAAGCCGAGCCTCAGAACTTACTATTACGGGACGAACCCACACCCAATTCAACACCACTTCAGTAGATGATGAAATGGGATCAGAGTTCCTTCTCCGCCGCACCCGTCTCACTGCAGAAGTCACAGTGAGCGATTTAGTTTCGGGAAAAGTTCAGCCCGATTTTGGTGCAGGAACAATTTCTCTAAAAGACGCTTACCTCAGACTGTCATTTAGTCCATCATTCCGTATAACATCAGGTCAATTCAAGCGAGCTTTCGACATTTTCGAATTGACGAGCTCCACACAAACTCTGGTTATCGAAAGAGCTGGCGATATACGGGGGATTGGCACATGCTCGGGGACTGGAAATCTTTGTTCCTACAGTAGATTTACAGAAAGCCTAGAGTACTCAGACCGTGACATTGGAATAGCCGTCGATGGTTCGCTTCCAACGACCAACGCGAACTACTCGGTCGCTATCACAAACGGTTCCGGTGCCAATACAAAAGAGACCTCTGGAGCAAAATCTTTTTCAGGTCGCTTAGAATTCCCTGTTTCAGGGAAGTTCACCCTATCACCCAACTTCAGCGTTCACGATTACCTAAACTCTGTATTTAGCCAGGACAGACATGGAGTTGCCTGGGGAGCCGACTTAGAATGGGGTAGCCATGAAACCCTGGGTGTGCACCTGAAGGGTGGTATCATCTTCGGTGATAATTGGAAGAATCTCGATGTCGAAGGGAAGCCTAGTAGCTTCAAATCATTTCAGTCTATATTGGCTTATAGACGATCTACCCCAAACAATGCTTTGGTAGAATTCGTCGAGCCTCTGGTTCGTGTCAGTTGGGGTGACCCCGACAGAAGTGTCTCTAACGATGGTGGGATGCTGACCACTTTTGGCGTTGTTACCCATTTTGTGGGCCGCAATAAGATCGCTGTAAACGTAGACACCTGGAATCCTGCCCTCGGGTCACTACCTACCGAGTTCTCTTTAAAAATCCAGTCTTACTTCCATTTCTGAGACCAAACGGAACTTATAGGCAGGAAAAATGCTTAGGGGTCTCGCTATCACTGATCCTAAGTCTTTTTCTGGCGGGCAATTTGCTTTAGGAAAATTTTTCCAAAGAGTAACGTAGCCAATGAGACCAAGCCAAGACGTAATAAGGCCACTGAAGTGATTCTCTGACATCCCGGATGTCTTGCACTGCCAAGCTCCAACTGTGCTAGATCAGGAGACATCTGTACCCATTGGCTACTGCTACACCAGGAATCGAAACCTTGGGCCAGCTCTCCTTCAATGAACAAAACTTGTGGAGTAGACACAAAAGCCAGAAGCCCCAAAAAAATCGCAAGAATGACTAGTAGCCAACCGCTTCGCCTGTCTTCCATTTCCAGTTTAAACTCCTTGCATCGATGACCAATTAGCATTGTATCATAGCCAACAATCATCTGTAAAACAAAAATCACCCAAGCAGGAAGGCTTTAAGCTCTTCACGATTCTACCTTGCCCCTCTAGGGCATGACAGGACCTATGGTCAGGGCCCATTCTCCGTTGTAGGATCAAGACATCGAGAAAATTGCCTACTCAGCCAAGCTGGAAACAGACCATGAAACGTACTTTATTGACTACCATACTAGGACTTTTGTCCCTTTACACACCCTCACTTAATAGCCAGGAACCCCAGGACCGTCCATTCTGGAGACCAGTCGTCATGGGAACCCATGGGATGGTTGCGGCAGAACATCCCCTTGAGGCACTGGCAGGGTGGGAGATCCTGGAAGCTGGCGGAAACGCATTTGACGCTGCTGCTGCAGTTTTCTATATGACCACCGTGGTTGAGCAACACCAAGCAGGAATGGGTGGAGATGCTTTCATGTTAGCTTACGTAAAAGAACTCGACCGAGTCGTGTTTATTAATGGAACTGGTCCAGCTCCAGAATTGGCCACTCGATCCTATTTTCAGGAGTTGGGATCTATCCCCAATTCTGGACCCAATGCAACGGACGTTCCCGGAGCTGTCGGTGGATTTGACCTGGCTTTAACTACCTTCGGTTCAATGAGTTACTCCCAAGTTCTTCAACCTGCCATTCGGGCCGCTCGAGAAGGGCACCCCTTAGATTTCTGGGCTTCCACCTACCACGAACGTGCCGTGGATAAAATCAGTGTATATCCCAGTTCAGTAAAAGTTTTGATGCCCGAAGGTCGCCCCATTGCTGCTGGAGAGATCTTTCTACAAAAGGACCTGGCTAGCTCCATGGAAAAAATTGTGAGCGCTGGAGCAGATGCATTCTATCGCGGTGATCTCGCATTGCAGTTTGACAAAGTCTACCGCGAACATGGAGGGCGCCTGCGCTATAGTGATTTAGCGGCATACCAACCAGAATTGCTAGATCCAATAAAAACAAGCTATGAAGGCCTTGAGGTTTACCAAAGTGCCCCAAATTCTCAAGGCATCGTGATGTTAATGGCTCTCAATCTACTTGAAGGTTACGACTTGAGATCCATGGGTCACAACAGCGCTGACTACCTCCACGTCGTCACGGAAGCTATGAAACTGGCGTTTGCCGATCGGAACCGATGGATTTCCGATCCCAAATATATAGAGATACCAGTAAACGAACTCCTTTCCAAAGAGTACGCCCAGACTAGAAGTCGCCTTATCCGGATGGACCAAGCGATGTCATCTCCACCTCCTGGAGATCCTATCAAAGGAGAAGCAGTGTTAGAGGGAACCTCGGTGGATTATGTGACGGATATAACCCGAGTACATTATCCAGATTCATGGACTAAAAGCGAGGGTGAAACCTCCTCCTTCTCTATTTCGGATCAATTCGGCAACTTGGTTTCTGTAACCCACAGCGTCAATGGTAGCTTTGGCAGTGGCATGTATGTCGAAGGCACTGGAATAGTGCTTAATAATCGCATGCCCTACTACTCGTTAACGGATGGTGATGTCAACGAAATGGTTCCTGGTAAAAGAACCAGACATACCATTAACCCAGCATTAGCCACAAAAGATGGCAAACCCTATCTAGCCTGGAACACTCCAGGTGGTGACAATCAACCACAAGCTATGCTTCAATCTTTCCTGGCTGTGGTACTATTTGGAGCCAATGTTCAACAGGCTGTAGAATCTCCAACCGTAACTAGTTCAGCCTTTGCGGCTTCAAATTATCCCAATACAAATCGAGGCATGTTGACCATGCCTGTAGAATTAGGAAATCGTGTTGCAAGTAATCTTGCGAGCAGAGGGCACAAGATAGAAATACTGCCTCTACAGCAACCCTACCGTCAAGCAACATCTGGAGCTGGAGCAGTCAAAATGATAATGATCGATCCCGAGACAGGTATTATGCATGGAGGCGTGAGTCCTGCTAAAAGTGACTACGTAATCGGAAGATAAAAAATATAGAGCTTGGACTTTATCACCTCTCAAAGGTTAAGAGAGACTTGCCCTTTCTCTAACTGGAGTCTCATCAACCTTCTGGAGAAGTGCCAACCCTATCACGAAAAGTATAGTGATCGACATCACGGAAAGTTTCTGATTTCCCCCTGTTAGAATAGCTACATATCCGAACATTAAAGGTCCAACGAAGGAGGATGACTTACCACACAGAGCGTAAAATCCAAACATTTCTCCCTCTTTGCCCACAGGTGTCAACCTGGCCATTAGCGTTCGACTGGCGGATTGCACTGAGCCGAGACCCACGCCTGCGATCAGACCGAGGAACGCAAATCCTAGCTTGGAACTTTCGGGAAGAAAATAGATCCCCAAAGCAACCGATATCCACAAAACTAAAACACCGTTAAGGATTTTCTTAGGTCCCAACCGGTCGGTCGGTTTCGCCAACAGAAAGGCCCCTGCCAGTGCAGAAATCTGTATCAGCAAGAAGAGATAAATCAATTCATTTTGAGTGTACCCAAAAGTCGTTGAGGCCAATGTAGTAGCCATATAGGTAGCTGTGAGAACTCCGTCTATATAGAAAAAATATGCAATGAGGAAGTTTCTAATTTCTTTTTGTGCCATCACCTCTTTCCAAAGTGTTTTCACATTACTGATTCCCCACTCCGCTCCCTTGGCAATACTTTCCTTGCCACGGGAATCGTCAGGTGGAAGAAATAAAAACGATGGAATAGAAAAAATAAGAAAAAAGGCTGATACCATCAGCCATACCAAATTCAGATTTCCAATAAAACTTAGAATGAGCAATGCAAATCCAAGCCCAAATGCTGACCCGAGGTAACCTAGAGCAAACCCCTGCCCAGAGACCTGACCTTGTCGGCCAGAGGGCACTAACTCAGACAAATAGGCATTGTAAAACGGGAGACAGCCTTCGAATCCCACATTTGCAAGAACAAACAGTGCGAAAGCCCAATAAACCATTCCTGGTTCGATGGTTGGAAAGAGTGTGACTCCTATCAGGCAAAGAGCCACGTAAAATCCCATAAACTTCTTTCTGACTCCACAACGATCTGCAATAGCCCCTAGTATTGGGGAGGTTATAGCCGTAAGAAGGACCGAGAGCGCTACAGCCCGACCCCACCACCAATCACCTTCACCAGATTCGTTTCCAACCACAGTATTGATAAAAAATGCTTGAAACACCACAGACGAAATTACTGCAGGATAAACTGAATTTGCAAAATCAAATAGGATCCAGGATCGCACTTCAGTTTTTTTATTTTCTGCCGCAGGAAGTTCGTGTTGCAAGTTTATCATCAGTTTTTCCTCTTTCGACATCACATCGTTTCTGATACTAAGACGGACCGATCACCTTCATATTCCTTACTGGAATTGCTAAACTACAGCTAGCGCAGTTAAAATGCACTTTGTTCAAGAGCCTGAATCTGGCCTACCTAGTGCCTCATAACATTGAAATAGAAGGTTAGAAACATGGAATTGCAACAAAACAGCATCCGTCTCCTTCTAATGATCACCCTCTCTGGCTGTGCTACAACAGCAGGAGGAGATTTAGGGCCTCGGACCGATCCAAACGAAATAACGGCAGAAGAGCTAGGCGATGGGATATATTCCCAAATGTCTGTCATGGAAGCCATCGGAGCACTGAGACCGACTTGGGTCAGGAGTACAGCTCGTCCTTCTACATTTAATCCGACAGTACCTTCGGTTTATGCAGATAACACACACCATCCCCTGATCTACTTAGAAACACGAAGAGCAAACGAAATCGGTGGAATCAGACGTATCTTTTCAGGAGATGCTACTCTCAGATTTGGAAGTAGCAAGCCACCTGGGGGAGACGTAATAGAGGTCCTAGAAATGAGGCTATCCAGAGCTAGGACCAGCTCTGGGTCGGTTCCATTAGGACCCGGAGAGTGTAAGCGTAAAATAGTAAAAGGAGTTGCGGGAGGAACATTCGCTGGCTTCAGCGTCAGTCGTATCTTGGGTGCTTCCGACGGAGGACGCGCTGACGGGTCAAGGCCAAACGCACTTCTTCCGACACTAACCGGAACGGTGCTAGGGTTCTTTTCTGGAATAGCTTCTTGCTATAAATAAATCTGAAGTGCTGGGGCCCAGTTCACTTCGCACATCCATCTTCCATGAGATTAGGCTGTGCCAGCATCGCTGTCTTGGAGGGGTTCACATCCAATCGCCTAAAGGCTTATGAAATCTCAGCCAAGGACTACCCGTGACCTGAGGTATGGCCTAATCCCTGACTGAAATTCATAACCCCAAACTACCGAACTAGCGAAATAGCACTATAGGTTGAAATCCACTTCCAGAAGCATGTCTCAAGAAATCGGTTGTATAGATCCGTACGTGCCTGCCAGACCGGAAAATCTCCATCAATTCAAGATCGATCGGATCGATCCCATCGAGATAATCTAGTCCCCCCATTACCTGAACTTCATCCACAAATACTACGGTGTGTTCTCTCTGTGGCACGTGAACTCTGTTAGTTAAAAACCGCAAAGCCGTGGTTTCTCTAGCAGTCACTAGATCCCTTCGATCATAAGCCTTAACATCCATCCCCGAACCGACCCTCCTGCTCTTCAGTTCCTTACTGACCTCAGCGATCCCTTCCAAAACCTCAACTTCTGGCAAAATCTCGATTGTTAAACCGTCGTCGTTACGAGAGAGATCTCCTTCCCAGATCAATGTTTTATAACCAAGACGATTTGCAGTCAAAGAAAATCCACCCTTCCTGTCGGCTTTCCATCCCACGAATACACCTGGAATTATGAAGGCTCCATTTTGGTCGGTGATAGAACTCCAATCAGACCCTGTTAGTCCAACAGATGCTCCCAACAATGGCTGTCCATCCTCTTTATCAATGAGGCGTCCTACTAGATCAAACCTTTCCTGTTCCTCCTGACTCAACAGCGGACTAGAAATACCCATAAGGACCAAGAGGCCTAAAACTACCAATCCCCTCTTTGGCTGATTTACTGTCCCAAGGAACTTCTTAGATGTACTGAACATGGTCCACCTCCCTTATAAGCCAGATTAAATACTAGTTCTTTGGGTATCAAGAGAGGCAAGATGTGTGCCAACTGATACTAACGATCTGCCGAATAGGATGTCTTACAACCCATACTCCCTACCCCTCAATAAACCAGTCCAAGGCTTCGGCTAAGACATCCTGTGGCAATTCATGGCCACCTTCAAACTCTCGGTAACTGACTTCATAGCCATCTATTCGAAAGGTCGGAACAATAATGTTTTTACTAATTGAAACAGGCAAAACTGTGTCTTCTGTTCCATGTGCTACAAAAATCTTGGGCAAACCGACCACTGGTTCAACCAGCTGCGATCCTCCAGGAGAAAAAGCTACTAGATGAGTAAAAAGATCTCCGTTCGAGGGACCTAGGGATAGAGAGTATGAAGCTCCATCTGAAAATCCAACCAAAGCTATTCTCTTAGAATCAATAGCGCAGCGATCAAAAGTGTACCTTAAGACTGAATCCAAAAATTTAACATCCAATCCGAATTCCCCCTCTATAGCGTCCCAAGTTCTAGCTCTTGATTCAGGAGTTACTGCAATTATCCCATGTTGATCACACTCAGAGTAGACTCTATCCCAATAGTGAGCTTCACCACCGCCTCCGTGGAGAAATACAGCCAAGGGACTAGGTGTTTCATTCGAATGACCCTCAGGGATATATAACAGAGCACCTCTGTCCAATTCTGGACCTAACCGCGTCTCACCAGGTGTGACGTTCCGAAATGGTTTATGCGGACGAGCTGTCAGTCGAGGGTCTTCCGAGGATCTCGGCAAACTTCCAACGTATGAGATGTCCTGACAAAATAAGGCCAACCCCAATCGCTCAAGAGCTACACCAAAGAAATTCTTTCTCGTGAACACTTGCTGAGGCTCTCCGGTTTTTGTCATAGCCCTAAACCGTATTGCTTTCCCAAAAAAGTTTTTCGATGATATGGAGTTAGCCCTATTCTCTCCAATGCATCTCGATGCTCTTTAGTCCCATATCCTGCATTGTGATCCCAACCATAACCTGGATACTGTTCCCCCAAGTCAATCATGAGACGATCCCTAAAGACTTTTGCTACAATGGAAGCGCAGCCGATAGAGTGCACTTTTGCATCGCCCTTAACAACTGCATCATGTTCCCAACCCAATGAAGCCATAGGTAATCCATCAATCACTACATGGTCAGGTTGCTCAGCTAGTTGATCGAGTGCCCTTTTCATAGCCAGACCAGTAGCTAATAAGATGTTGGTTTTATCAATCTCTTGTGCAGAAGCCGATCCGAATTGCACCTCTAAGGCTTCCGTGAGAATTTCATCGTAGAGCTGTTCTCTTTTTCGCCGGCTGATTTTTTTGGAGTCGCCCGCTCCCTCGACAACACCGCCTTGCGGTAATACTACAACTGCAGCTACTACTGGTCCTGCCAGAGAACCTCTACCGACTTCGTCTAGACCAGCAATCCTGAGAATCCCGTTATTCCAGAGTGAAGCCTCATAGCTGAGTGGATCATCCATTTCCTAAAATCTCAGGTGGTTCCACACAAGGCCTGTTCCCGGAGCTGGTCTAACGAGCTCGCTTCTCCTTGATCCGAGCAGATTTACCACGACGATCTCTTAGGTAGTAGAGCTTAGCCCTGCGAACTCGACCTCGCCTCAACACCTCAACGCCTGTGACTGTGGGCGCATGTAAAGGAAAGACTCTCTCTACTCCAACCCCGCTAGAAATCTTACGGACTGTAAAGGTTTCGCCTACTCCAGCACCCCGTCTTCCAATGCAAACACCTTCAAACGCCTGTATTCGCTCCTTGGAACCCTCGCGCACATTGTAAAGAACTCGGACTGTATCTCCGGGAGCGAACTCGACTGCGTCTTCGCGAAGCGATTCGTTATCCAGTTCCTGAATTAAATCGCCCGTCTTTTTCACTGCTTCCTCTACTACTTGTTCTTCGTCCATTTTCTACTTCCAGTCAATCAGAGTTCTTAGTTTTTCAGGGTTGAAACATAGTCAACCCTCACTCACGGGTGAAGAGGGAAGTGCTAACATCTCTTTACGGGCCTCTTCCTATTCCTTCGAAAAAACCTTTGTCTGGGATTGTCGCCACTCCTTAATCTTTTTGTGATCTCCACTCCGGAGAATTTCGGGCACACCATGACCCCTATACTCTGAAGGACGCGTATAGGAAGGCGGACTTAGCAACGTTGGTTCTTCATAGAAAGAGTCAGTTGAAGCTGAGTCGTGATCTCCTATAGCTCCTGGCAACAATCTCACTACCGCATCGATTACAGCTAAAGCAGGAATTTCACCTCCTGAAAGAATAAAATTACCAATGGAAATTTCTTCTGTGGCCAAATGGTCTGCCACCCTTTGATCTACGTCCTTATAATGACCACAAAGAAGAGTAAGCTCAGGTCCTACAGAATATCTCACAGCATCCTCATGGGTGAACCTCTTTCCTCTTGCCGACATCAACACCACGGGGCCAGATGGTGTGAGATCATCTACTGCTCTGAAAAATGGTTCTGGCTTCATCACCATGCCTGAACCTCCTCCGTAAGGGATATCATCTATAGTACCACGGGCATCTCTAGCGTAGGACCTCAGGTCAATCATCCTATACTGCACCAATCCCTGATCGTTCGCTCTGCTGGGAATACTCGTGTTGAGTGGATCCCTGAAAAACTCAGGGAAAATAGTGACGATATTTACCTTTAAGCGAGCGGGGGTCTCCATATCACAAATCCAGAAGGCCGTCTGGCGGATCCAAAAAAATCTTCTTTCTTTCCAGATTAACATTTACCACTATTTCGCTACTGCAGGGGATCATAAAACTTGATTCGGGGCCAGAGACCTCTAGCAAATCCACTGGAGCAAGCTCGTATACACCACTAACTTTACCCAAAAATACACCTTCCAAATCAAAAACTTCCATTCCTACCAAATCATGCCAAAAATATTCTCCTTCTTGCAACTCTGCGACTTGATCAGCTAATAAGAAAATGTGGCTCCCTGTCAACGATCTAGCCATATTCCGATCGAACACTCCTTCCAGATTGACCAGCAATCCAGTCTGGAAAGGACGAGCAGCGCCCAATCGTATCACCTTGGGATTGGTGGGAAGGTTTCCCTTGTCGTCACCTAGATAAAGAGTTGTTCCAGGAGCAAATGAAATTTCTGGATAGTTAGTAAAGGGATTAACTCGAATTCCGCCCTTTACTCCGTGAGGTTTCCCAAGTTGACCCACCAACAGGTACTGCGATTTATCCACAGCTATCCTTGGTTGGAATTCAGAGTGACTACTCAGCCGCCTCTTCTACAGCCGCCTCTTCTACAGGAGCCTCTTCTACAGGAG
>Ga0209035_10000436_pt1 | contig 16360 bp, 19 predicted proteins | sample MarorgKNORR_S2LV_6_FD_188220 | JGI IMG/M metagenome (GOLD analysis project Ga0209035, IMG submission 188220) | Marine microbial communities from the Southern Atlantic Ocean, analyzing organic carbon cycling - AAIW_A/KNORR_S2/LV (SPAdes) (version 2) | ecosystem: Environmental > Aquatic > Marine... | reverse complement strand
TCAAAATTATCAGGCGTAAAAACAATCATTGATTGTTCATCAATTTGCTTTAATAAATTCACTCTGGATTCCGCTCTTAATCCTTCTGTTATGTTTTCATTGGTTTCCATATCATAAATATCACCTCTCAAGATATACTTTCCATCTTTTGAGATATAGCCAATACTCGTGCCAATGGAGATTGAATATATGCCTGGTATTTCAGATTCCAATACAATTGCCTCAGGCATAACCTTAGAAAGCTCTTCAACAACTCCTATGCTTGATGATGTATTTGGATTATTTTCCTCTATTTCACCAAAAGAAAGGTCGCCAAAAAAAGTAAGGACGAAAAGTAATAAACTAATTTTCACAGAATTCTTCATATCATTAGTATTGTAGAATATTTATCCTCTAGGGTGATGCTTTTCATGCAAATCTTTAAGTCTAGCTTGTGCTATGTGAGTATAAATTTGAGTTGTGGATAGATCACTATGACCTAAAAGCATTTGAACGACCCTAAGATCCGCACCGTGATTAATTAAATGTGTAGCAAAAGCATGTCTGAGTGTATGCGGTGACAAATGAACCTTAATATCTGCTTTTTTAGAATATTTTTTTATCATCTGCCAAAATCCCTGTCTGGACATTGCTTCAGAAGTTTTTGTAGGAAATAAATAATCAGTTTGTCGATCGCCAATAATTTCATGGAATGCTGTATCCAGATATTTTTTTAACCATCTTTGAGAAATAGTGCCTATAGGAACTAATCTTTCTTTATCTCCTTTGCCAATAACTCTAATAAAACCCTGATTCAAATTCAGTTGGTTTTTCTTTAATTTTACTAACTCTGATACACGCAAACCAGTGGCATAAAGTAATTCCAACATGGTTCTATCTCTACAACCCAAGGATTTTTTAGCTATAGGAGCCTTAATCAGCCTAAGTACTTGTTCTTCTGAGATTATTTGCGGTAAGGATCTACCTATTTTTGGCATAGATACTTTCTCTGTAGGATTACTGTCAATTAACTCTTGATGAAAAAGATACCCATAGAATCGTCTAAATGAAGACAACATTCTTGCAGAAGACCTTGAGCTTGAACCATTTTTTGCTCTATCAGAAATATAATCTAGTAGGTCTGCTCTAGAAATATTAATCAAAGTAAAACCTTTCTTAATGGTCCAATTTTCTAACCCATTCAAATCGGAACGATAAGCATCCAATGTTGCTTTTGATAACCCTTGTTCTAACCAAATTGAATCAATAAAATTATCAATAGTGTTTTTAGATTGAAAATCTTCTTTACTCATTTTTTTCATGGTATTAGAGTATGTATCATATATTTATATTAATAAATAAACTGATGAAAAGTCTTTCTTTATATATATTTGGCTCTTGGGCCTGGTTTGTCTTTACAATTATTACTTTAGGAATGATTGTTTGCTTTCCATTTACTAGAAATTTTAAATCAACAAGAAATTTAGCAAAAAAATCTTCTTCCTTAATTATTAAGTTATTGAGGCTGAATTTAATTGTTAAAGGAGAAGAACATTTATTAGATAGGCCCTCAATTCTTGTTGCCAATCATGCAAGTTATGCCGATCCGATGATTCTTGCAGCTGCATTACCTTCCAACTTTGCCTATGTTGCTAAAAAAGAGCTTCGCTATATTCCCTTTGCTGAATACATATTAAGTAAGTTAGGGACACATTTAGTTGATCGAGTGAATCCCAGAAAAGGTGCTGAAGATTTCAAAAAAATTATGGCCAGTAATAAATTATCAGACTCAATTATTTTTTTTCCTGAAGCTACATTCCTCAAAAATGAAGGATTATTAAAATTTAAAAAAGGTGCTTTCTTGACCGCTATTAAGAATGATGTCCCTGTTATACCCATTACTATTTCAGGAAGTCGAGCATTTCTAAGATCAGAGAGTTGGCTTCCAAGAAAAGTCGATTTAGTGATTTCTATATCGTCACCGATTGAAACAAAAGACAGGAATATAACTGCTGATGAGATTTCCATGCAATCAAGAGAAATGATATTGAGCAATCTAGATGAACCGGACTTAAATCATAAGTCTTTTGGAAGTTAATCAGACGCCTTCCCTATCTGATACATAATCCAGCCAAGCCTCTGCATTTCTTTTATTGGTATCCGTTCCAAACTCAATAGCTTTTGTAAAAGAACCTACGGCCTCTTGATACTCCTTTAATTCTGTATGCGCCATGCCTCTTAAGATATAAACATCTCCAATATTTTTAAGATTCAGATCTTTCAATGCTTGGCTTGTTGCCAGCTTGATTCCATCCCAATCCCCTTTTTCATTTAGAAGCATAGCTTTCTGAATATAGAGCTTCCCTTCATTGGTCATTGAAGCCAAAACATCTATCACAGAAATTGCTTGGTCAAATTCTCTAGCAGCTGTCCAAGCTCCTAAAAGTAACCTGAGATTATCCTCATTTTTATCGATTAAACCGGAATTCATATTTTCTTCGATTATTACAGCCGCCTGATAAGGTATCTCAAGATATAAACTCAACCTTGCAAGATTTTCTATGGATTCTTTTTTGCTCAATGCATCGTTCTTATAACCCAAACTTAAGGCTGCCAATGCATCAGTATCTTTTTGCATCTCCATATAAGTTCCAGCCATTGTTTCCCAATATTTCTCTTTTTCTGGCCAATATGTTGAGAGTGTCTTTACAACAGTGATAGCTTCTTCAAATCGTTGATTTAAGAATAAAATAGCCACTTCAAGTTGCAACCAACTTTCTTTAGGCTTTAAGGATTTTTGATTCGCTATATGAATATAAGGAAGCGCCTCTAATGGCTCGCCTTTTTGAAAATAGGCTATACCCATCATTATGTATGATTCGGCTGCTGGATCTGGCTCATGCTTATAAAATCTCATTAGAGAATCAACGGCCAAATCCCATTTTTCTTGAGAGCCATAAAGGCTGGCAAGATTAAATATTGTGCTTTGTTGTTGAGAGTTAGAAAGCCTATTTAAGTCCACACATTTTTTAAATACATCAATCGCAGCATTAGTATCATTTCTATTAACATACACAAAACCCATAAATTGATAAATAACGGCCTTCTCATAGACTGATAAATTCCAATCCAACATCATTTCTAAATTTTTTAAAGCACCATCGTAATCTGAATCTCCAAAACGATCTGCTACACCTTCCAATTTATAATTAACATTTTGTGACATCTGCTGCCCTGAATCAGGTCTTACAGTAACAATTCTATCTTCCCTAAGAGGATGGTATAGCTCCAGTTCTTTGGAAAGTAAATCAACTGAGAAAGAAGAAAGTAAAATCAATAAAAATAATGCTGTCCACTTTACAGGTAGTGAAATTAGTTTATGTAATCTATGCATTGATTTTAAATTCAAGAGTTTGAATGGCTTTTCTTTCTACAGGAACGCCATTAATAATTCTAGGTTTAAACTTCCATTTCAGTACGGCTCTTATAACATTCCTATCAAACATTCTTTTAGGTACAGATTCGATAATCGAGGCACCTCTTACACTTCCATCAGAAGCAATAGTTACCTCAACAACAACATACCCTTCAATACCCCTAGCTAAAGCCTCTCTTGGCCACTGAGGATCAATTCTTACGATTGGAAGTACATCTCCTTCAGCTAATGGATTGCCCTGCCAGTTACCTAAAAAAGGTCCGCCTCCAGCAATGGTTGGTAAATCTATATTAGGAATTTCTATTTTAATTTTATTAACAGTGGGTTTCGCTTGTTTTTCAACAATAAGCTTAGGTGGTGGAGGTGGCTCTTTTGGCGGTGTAGGTTTTTTTGGTTTTATTCTATCCTTGAAACTTAGGCTCTCATCGTCTTTAATTCTAATGAATTCCATGATTTGTCCTTCACCAGAAGCGCTATAATCTTGCTCTCCAGAATCAATGAGAGCTTGCATCAAGAAAAATAGAGACAGAGAGATAATGACACCCAATATCATTGCTGATAAATATCTCATTTCAGGCTTAAACGTTAATGAAAGTGTATTCATAAACTCTATTTCTCCTGTGCAGAAATAGAAACCTTAGATATTCCGCTTAATCTTATCTGGTCCATAATGTCTATAACTATGCCAGTTGAAGCCAGTTCATCAGCAACAATTACAACACTGCTTTCAGGATTTTCTGCATGAGCGGCTTCCATAAGAATTCTTACTGCTTGCAATTCAATAGGATTCTTATTCATCCAAATTTGATCGCTGGGAGATATGGCTATAAGAATATTGCCTAATTCAGATCTGGAAGCAGTTTCAGCTTCTGGCCTATTGGGATCTATTCCTGTTTCTTTAATAAAAGAGGTAGTTACAATAAAAAAGATTAACATAATAAACACAATATCCATCATAGGCGTGATGTTTATTTCACTATCCTCTTCTTCTCTTTTTCTTCTTCTCAACATAGTTTATTTTTGTGATGCTAATGAAACATTCGAAGCACCCGCTAACCTGGATTGGTCGATTACTTTAACTAAAAAACCAGCATCAGCATCTCTATCGGAAACAACAACTACAGAAGCTTGAGGTTTAAGTGCTAGATTTGACTCAATATTTGCTCTAACGGCATCCAAGTTAATCAAACGATCTTGAACAAAAACTTGACCTTCTGCTGATATACGAACAGAAATGACATCTGATTTCTTTTGTTCTTTAATTGGAGATTTGGTTGGTCTATTAACATCAATAGAAATTTCTTTAACAAAAGAGGTGGTAACTATAAAAAAAATGAGCATGATAAAAACAATATCCAACATAGGAGTTATATTGATCTCACTTTCATCTGATTTCTTTTTAAATCGTCTTCTCATATTTTTTTATTTCATCATTAAATGATCAGCGGCTTTGTCTATCTCATCATCGGCTTTTCTTTTTAACATATTAGCGATATACAAACCCGATATGGCTGCCACCAAACCTGCCATGGTTGGAATCGTTGCCTGCGATACGCCACTCGCCATTAATCTGGCATTTCCCGTGCCAAAAAATGTCATTACATCAAACACTTTTATCATTCCAACAACGGTTCCAAGCAGACCAAGTAAGGGTAGTATCTGCATCATCGTTTCAATAGTCAGAATGAATCTTTTTGAATTTATTGATAGTTCAGAAATCATTTGATCTCTAATTTTTTTTGAGTACCAATCAATCTCTGGATTCATTTTATTCCATTCATCAGTAGTACTTTTTATACTCGAAGGTAGTACATAATAAAAAAACCAAAAACGTTCTATGATCAATGTCCACATGATTATAGTCACAAGCAGAATACCCCATAAAACAGGTCCACCTGCCTCAAAAAAAGTTCTGATATCCTCAAAAACAGAAACAAATATAATTAGTAGTAGAGCACTTATAAAAAATAATAAAAACCAGAATTCTCTTCCTTCAAGGTATTGCTGTATTTTGTATATCAGGGGATATTTCATCTAACTCATGGTATGAAATTATTTTTTAGTAGCATTTCTCGCGATTAAACCAGCACTTTGTTCCTCAAGAATTTCGATCAAAGAACCACTCCAACTTGTTAAAATGCTGTGCAGAAAAACTAAGGGTATTGCAACTATCAACCCAAGCATTGTTGTGACTAGAGCTTGGGATATTCCACCAGCCATTAATTTGGGGTCTCCCGTACCAAACAGTGTCAGAGCTTGGAAGGTTAAAATCATGCCTGTTACGGTACCTAATAAACCTAATAAAGGAGCAACTGCAGCAAAAACTTTAATAATACTATGATACTTTTCTAACTTAGGAACCTCTTTCAATATAGCTTCATCTACTTTCAATTCAAGTGATTCAATATTAATGCCTTCATTCTTATCGTAAACAGATAAAATTCTTCCCAAAGCATTGTCTTGAGAAATACTCTGGCTTGAAAGCTGGCGATCTATAGCCTCCCCTTCTTGTTTAAGGATCTTAAATCGCCAAACAGATAAAGTTAACCCTATAAGCCCGATTAAAATAATAAAATACCCAACCGGTCCACCTGAACTAATTCTCTCACTAAGTCCTGGTGCCTGAATTAATAATCCAAGGATTTGCCCTCGACTAGGATCAACAGCCATTGTTACAAAGCCCTCATCTGCATCAAATAAATCACCGGCCATAGATCTGTATCTTCTTGCAGGTTGCCTAGCTAGAACTTGCAAGGTTTGTGTTTCTGGTACAAATTTTAAAAAGAAATCTTCAGTAATAGCATTGAAGACACCTACTCTAACAATTTCAGCATCAGCTATAGATCCTCCAGGTAAAACAACTTGACCATCAAAACGATCAACCCTGCCTGATTGAGTCATTTCTTCAAGCATAGACACGACTAAGCTCTTCATTTGATCAATTGAAGGCAATCCTTTGTTTTCAGCCAATTGTGTCAGAGACTCTTCTCGATTGGGGAACTGTAGTGAGACTATTGAATTCTTAACTGTAGCAATAACTTCACCAGTAACTTGCCTAAAGACTCCAAAAAGCTCACCAAAGTTTCCAATACGAATTCTGAGTGTCTCTCCAATTTCTTCAAGAATCTTTTCATTATCTTCAAATTCTTTTTGCAGCCTTACACTCCGATCTTCTTGCTCTTGGAGTCTTTTCTTAGCATCATTAAGCAGTGATTCTTGTTGGTCTCTTGCCTCAATAAATTTTCTTTCTCTTTCGGTATTTTCAATACTAATTTGAATATTATTGCTACGAGTTATTTCAAGCAATTTCTGCATTGTTTCAATGTTTCTCAGTTTTTCCAAAATGACAGGATCAGTAATAACTTCCACTTCCTCTTGAGCCACCAATGGCATATTAATAGCCATCAGGACTAATAAAATGGATATATATTTTGTTTTAAAAGTTTTCATCTAACGACACCAGGAGCTTCAATAGGAAGTTCAATAAGATCAGGAGTCACTTGTTTTTTTGCAATTTTTAAACCTTGCTTAACATAATCTGTATATTTTCGAGGAAGATCTTCCCATTCTTGTAACTCTTTATTCCAAAACCCAGTTTCTTCTTGATCTGGTGTTTGATATGTGAGTGAAGTTCTACCTATTCTTAAGAAATCCACTTGTCTGTTCTCGCCATCAATATCAAGAAATCCAATATAGGCTTCAATATCAGAGCCATAACTCGTCTCAATCTGATAAGCATCCATAATTTGTCTATATTTTTCAGAAACTGTGATATCAGACTGATCCATAATAATTCTCAGTCTAGCAATCCTTTGCTTTCTTTCATCCAATAGAAATGGAATATCCAGATCAATAAACTTGTCAAGAATATCAATACTCTCCAACATTAAGGGAACAATACCTCTTTCTATAATTGCAAAATCAATCAATTGTTGATTAATGTCTTTGATTTGAAATTTCTGATCTTCAATCAATCTTTCAACATATTCATTGTATGCAATGAGCCGATCAATCTGTTGCAAGACCAATCGATACTCGCCTAGCAATTCTTGTGTTTGATTAGACAGATTAGAAATCATAACTTGTGATTGTTGTGAATCTTCTGATGTAGTACTTTGAACTACAAGACTGTCGCCCAATATATCAATTGGATTAGGTAGTATAATTTCTTCTTGATTATCAGACTGAGAATACGCTGTAGCTCCTATGGAAAGGACTAAACCAGCTATAAGAAATGCATAGCTTTTCTTTTTTATTTTTTCAAATATCACAATATTTTCTACCCTGAGAGTTAACCTTAATATTCATAAGACTAATCCACTAGTGCAACTTATCAGAAAGAAGGCGCCAGTGAAAGCTTCTAAGGAAGACTGTATATGATTATTTGTATCCATTAAACCACTAAAAAACTACATATTACTATAGTTTGGACCTCCCCCTCCCTCTGGTGTTATCCAGTTTATATTTTGACTCGGATCTTTAATATCACAAGTCTTGCAATGCACACAATTCTGAGCATTAATCTGGAATAATTTTTTACCTTCTTTTTCAACAATCTCGTAAACACCAGCAGGACAATATCGTTGTGCAGGCTCATCATAAAGAGGAAGATTTTTCGCTATAGGAATGGAAGCATCTTTTAATATTAAATGACAAGGCTGATCCTCCTCATGATTCGTATTTGATAAGAATACTGATGATAATTTATCAAAAGATAACAACCCATCTGGCTTCTTATAGTCTATTTTTGACATTGCATCTGCATTCTTTAAGCATGCATGATCAGGTGTCATATGATGCAGGGTAAATGGCAGCCTACCTCTGAATATCAGTTGATCTATGCCAGCAAACAAGACGCCAATTTTAGTTCCAAATTGATGTATTAAGGGTAAAAAATTTCTGGCTTTAAGAAGCTCCTTCTCTACCCAAGACGACTTAAATTGATTCTCATAGTCTTCTAAATCTTTCATCGGTGATTCTTTAGCAATCTCTTTAAAAATACTTTCAGCAGCTATCATTCCTGATTTCATAGCTGTATGAGTGCCTTTGATTCTAGGAAAATTAAGAGTGCCAGCATTGTCACCTATAATTAATCCCCCTGGAAAGCTCATCTTAGGTCTTGACTGATGGCCGCCTTTTATTAAAGCTCTCGCACCATAGGAAACTCTTGTTCCCCCTTCCAAATAAGTCTTGATTGATTGTTGATGCTTCCATTGTTGAAACTCTTCATAAGGGCTAATGTGTGGATTTTCATAGTCGAGAGGTACAATATACCCAATGAAAACTTGGTTGTTCTCAGCATGATAAAAATATGAGCCTGACAAGGTATCACTTTGTGCTGGCCAACCCATCGTATGCACAACCAGTCCTTCTTGATGCAATGATGGATCAATATCCCATACTTCTTTGAAACCAATGCCATAGTGTTGGGGATCTGAATCTTGGTCTAAGTTAAACTTTTCAATAAGTTGCTTCCCTAAATGCCCACGACAACCCTCTGAGAAAATAGTATAAGTGGCTTTTAAATCAATGCCTGGCTCATAACTGTCTTTATTAACTTTATTCTTATCAATACCCATATCACCGGTGGCTACCCCTACAACAATATCATCCTCATAGATAATTTCTGAAGCTGTAAACCCAGTAAAGATATCGACTCCTAAACCTTCAGCATAGTCTCCTAGCCATCGGCATAGATTGCCTAAACTAATAATATAATTGCCATGATTGTTAAATGTGGGAGCTAATAGCAGTGGCACTGAAATGGATGATTTTTCATTAAGCAAATATCTCACTTCATCTTTTACAACTGATGTCTTTACTGGAGTATCTTGCTCTTTCCAATCTGGTATCAATTCATTTAATGCCTTGGGATCAAATACATTTCCTGAAAGTATATGAGCCCCAATTTCAGAACCTTTCTCTATCACACAAATATTAAGTTCTTTTGATTGATTATTGGCTAACTGTTTCAATCGAATGGCTGCTGAGAGTCCCGAAGGACCAGCACCCACAATAATAACATCGTACTCCATCGATTCACGTTCCACTCAAAGCTCCTAAAATAATTGGTAATATTATAGTATGAATATTACCGTATTAAGATTATAAATACTATTTAGTGGAGGATTATAAGCTATTTTTATAGTCCCAAATGAAAGATTAATTACATACAAAATCATATAATCTATAATGCTATGAGCATTTTTATAAAATAAAAAAAAATAGGTCCAATTATGGCTGGAAAACTCATACTCTGTAGGCATGGTCAAAGCGAATGGAATTTATCAAATCGCTTCACTGGCTGGGAAGATGTAGACTTAACTGAAAAAGGTGAAAACGAAGCAAAGGATGCAGGTTTCAATTTAGCGAAAGAAAATATTTCATTTGATGTTGCCTATACATCGCTCTTAAAAAGAGCTACAAGGACCCTATTTATAATACTTGAAGAAATGAATCTTACATGGATTCCTGTTACCAATGCATGGGAATTAAATGAAAGACATTACGGTGCCCTACAAGGTCTTAATAAATCTGAAGTTGCAAAAGAATATGGAGAAGAGCAGGTAAAGATTTGGAGAAGAAGTTATGATATTCCGCCACCTTTAATTGAAGTAGATGACCCAAATCATCCTCGTCTGGACAATAAATATAATGGTATTGATAACCTGCCTTGTGGCGAAAGCCTAAAAGACACACTCAGTCGAGTTCGACCATATTGGCAAGATATTATTGTACCCTCTCTACTGGGGAATCAAAACACACTGATTGTAGCTCATGGCAATAGTTTGAGATCTTTAATTAAAATGATTGATGACATTAACAATGAAGATATTGTTGAGATGAATATTCCAACAGGTATACCATTGTTATATGAATTTAATGAAAATCTAAAGCCAGTATTAAAAAGATTCATTGGGGATGAAGAAATAATTAAAAAAGCCACTGAAATGGTTGCTAAGCAAGGAAAGGTTAATCAATGATTTATAGTATTGATGAAAATACACCAAAATATGATGCCTCAAATTTTATAGCTGAGAATGCAACAATCATTGGTAAAGTAAATCTAAATAGTGATGCCAGCATATGGTTCAATGTGGTTATACGTGGTGATAATGACCCTATCAACATTGGTCAAGGAACCAATATACAAGATGGATCCATATTGCATACTGATATTGGAGCTCCATTAACTATAGGTAAAAATGTAACTATAGGACATAAAGTAATGTTGCATGGATGCAATATTTCAGATAACTGTCTAATAGGAATCAATAGTACAATTCTTAATCATGCAAAAATTGGAAAAAATTCAATGGTTGGTGCCAACTCTTTGATCACTGAAAATAAGGTTTTTCCAGATAACTCATTAATCATGGGCTCGCCTGCTAAATTTATAAGATCTTTGGATGAGAAAGAAATTCAAATGATCCAATATTCTGCTGAACATTATGTGGAAAATGGAAAACGATTTATAAAATCACTTAAGTCCGTCTAATCCTCATTAATCCCTCTTGAGAAGTTGAAGCAATTAATACTCCATCTCTGGAAAAAATTTGAGCTCTTGCAAAGCCTCTAGATGCATTTGATCTTGGACTCTCATAGGCAAACAACATCCATTGATCTACTGAAGCTGTGTTGTGAAACCACATGGCATGATCCAAACTTGCCATTTGGAATTTATTTTGCATTAAATTAGTTCCATGAGGAAGTATCGCCGTTGTTAATAAATCATAATCAGAAACATAAGCAAGTAAAGCCTGATGCATAACAATGTCATTGGGCATATTACCTTTAGCTCTTATCCAGCTATGCTTAATTGGATCTTTAGTTTCATTTAATAAGAAATGTGGTGTCTCAACTGGTTTAACTTCAAAAGGTCTCTCACGCGTTAACATTCTCCTAATTCTTAAGGGTAGTTTTTCTACCCATTCAGGTTTTATTAGATCTATTAAATCTTCTAACTCTTCTGGAGGAGGAACAATAGGCATATCTGATTGATGCTCAAGACCATCTTCTGGGACTTGAAAAGAGGAAGTCATATTGAATATTTGTTCGCCATGCTGAACTGCAATTACCCTTCTGTTAGAAAAACTACCGCCATCACGGGCTCTATCAACTTCATAAACAATAGGTGCCTCAAAATCTCCTCTTCTCAAAAAATAAGCATGCAAGGAGTGCACATTTCTACCTTCCACTGTTCTACTTGCTGCCATTAATGCTTGCCCAAGCACTTGTCCGCCAAATACCTGTGGGCTACCAATATCTTGACTCTCTCCTCTGAAAATATTTTTTTCAATATTTTCAAGGTCCAGCAAACTCACCAATCGCTCAATTGATGTATCTAGGGTATTTTCTTTTTTCATTGTGGGTCTAAATAATAGAAAGAAACTGTTTCTGCAACACAAGCAGGTTTATCATGGCCTTGAATTTCAACAGTAGTATCTCCAATGACTTGTATTGCTCCTGCTCTTTGACGTGTGATCTTAATGGAAGCTCTAGCTCTAATTTTGCTTTCAACTTGCACCATATTCATAAAACGAACTTTATTAACTCCATAATTAATGGCATTTTTCAAATTCCTGAATGCTATAAATTCTGCTGTCATCGCTGGTATCATGGCAAGTGTTAAATAGCCATGAGCAATAGTTTTACCGTCTGGCATTTCTTTTTCAGCTCTCTCAACATCTACATGAATCCATTGATGATCATTAGTAGATTCTGCAAATTGATTGATTTGTTCTTGGGTAACCTCCTTCCAATCCGAAATACCGATTTCCTGACCCTCTAATGCTTTCAAATCTTCAAATTTTTCTATCATATGAGTCATATGGTAATTAAGCTTGAACTGGTCCAATATTGTTTAGAAACTCCATTCTGGTTGCTTCAACGCTTCTGAAGTTGCCTAACATCATGCTGGTCACCATATCCACACCTTTCTTATTAACTCCTCGGGTAGTCATACAAGCATGTCTGGCAACAACGATAACTCCAACTCCTTTGGGTTGCAAAGAATCATTAATACATTTAGCTATTTGTGCTGTCATTTTTTCTTGCACTTGAAAACGTTTGGCATAGGCATCAACAACTCTGGCTAATTTACTGATTCCTACAACTTTATTATTGGGCAAATAAGCCACATAAGCTTTACCTGTAATCATTGCAATATGATGCTCACAATGGGAAGTAAATTCAATACCTCTTAAAGTGACCATTTCATCATAATCTTCAACTTCATCAAAAGTTCTTTGCATGAATTCATCAGGTTCTTCATCGTATCCACTAAACCAATCTTCATAGGCTTTAACTACTCTTTTAGGAGTATCTATCAAGCCTTCACGTTTAGGGTCATCTCCTGCCCATTCTATTAATGTCTTCACAGCTGCCTCTGCATCCTGTCTTGAGGGACTGTTTTTAATTTCACTCATCTTATTCCTCTAAAAATTTATAATTTATAGAATTATGGCAACCATCCTCTCATAGTCGAAGTAGAATTTCACTCAAATCCTTTATGGATAGTTCGTATTAATTAGTGATTTTGGATTCTTAGGTTTTATCAAAACAGTATCCATTCGCATCAGAGTATCCCTCGGACTATTATTCTCAATCAATCGATTATCATTGGACACAGTTTCAAAAAATAATGGTTCGTAAATAGAACATAGAGGCTCAGGAAGACCGTCTTTTGGACTGATAAAAAGAGTTGCCACTTTTTCTTTATTTCTATTCTGTATTAACTGATCAATCGTTTCTTTATCAAGATGTGGCATATCGCAAGCCACAACCAGCCAAGCAATATCTGGATAAGAATTAAAAGCCGATAAAATACCTGCCATTGGTCCTGAACATTGATTTTGATCAACGATCAAGTTAAATTCGGCTCTTTTTTCTTCTTCTTTCTGATCCGCTCTTACAGAGACAAACACTTCTTGCAATGAATGTCTTAATAAATCATAGATCTTTTCTAAAGCTGTTTGATTGCCATCAGATATCAGAGCTTTGTCTTGTCCCATTCTTTTACTGTATCCACCTGTTAGAATTAGTCCATGAATCTTTGATTCCATAACGCCCTGATTAACCAAAATCTCTTTTTCCACCAGATTTATGCTCCAAAGCTATATCTGTAATCACAATCTCATGAGACAGTGACTTACACATATCATAAATTGTAAGAGCAGCCACACTAGCACCTGTCAAAGCTTCCATTTCAACTCCTGTTTTATGCTCTATGCTGACTTTACAATTGATTATTAAGTCTCCAGCTTCATTAGAATTGATTTTAATCTTGCAAGAATCCAAACTCAAAGGGTGGCAAAAAGGGATGAGTTCATGAGTTTTTTTTGCTGCCATAGTTCCTGCCACTATAGCTGTATCAATCACTGGGCCTTTCTTAGTATGCAATTCACCATTGGAGAATGCTTCCTTTACTTCTTTTGGCAACTGAACTCTTGCTGAGGCAGTTGCTATTCTCAGGGTCACTTCTTTATCTGATATATCGACCATAGTAGGTCTATTATTTTTATCCACATGGGTAATCATTTTTCGTTAATCTCAACGGATTCATTTAAATAAATTTTATTATAACAATAATGTCATAACTGAAACCTTAATCATGAAGTTATTTATTATCTAGAACCAGTATTGACTATATTTAGTTTATAATGCTCACAAGTAATCATTGGGAATTCCATGGGATCAACTTTATTTGAAAAAATTTGGGATCAACATTCGATCTGTGACTTGGGTGATGGCAACGAATTAATTTATATTGATAGAATATTTCTTCATGAGCGAACAGGAAGTACTGCCCTCAAAAGCTTGGAAGAAAGAAAGGTATCCATAAGAAATCCTAATCAAGTTTTTGCAACAATAGACCATATTGTCGATACATTTCCGGGTAGAGGCGATAAGACACTTGTGCCCAGTGGGTCGGATTTTATTCAATCTTTAAGGGCTTCAGTTAAGGGATCTAAAATTCACTTCTTTGATATTGATGACCCAAATCAAGGAATAGTTCATGTTGTCTCACCCGAACAAGGTATTGCACTTCCAGGAATCACCTACATATGTCCTGATTCTCACACATGCAGTTTGGGAGCACTCGGAACACTTGCTTGGGGAGTTGGTTCTACAGAGTGTGAGCATGCTTTAGCAACAAATACTCTGATAAAGAAAAAACCGAAACTTATGAAGATCACGCTTGATGGGATTCTACCATTAGGAGTAACGTCCAAAGACATCATACTCCATTTAATCTCACAACATGGTGCAGATGGAGCCAAAGGCCATGCAATAGAATTTATGGGATCAGTAATTGAAGATCTGGAGATTGAATCCAGGCTAACGCTTTGTAATATGGCAGTTGAATTTGGAGCAACTACTGGGATTATTGCTCCTGATAATAAAACAATTAGTTATCTTGAAGGAAAAGCGTTCTCACCAGACGAAAATGATTTTAATAAAGCTAGAGATTATTGGTCTGAATTAAAAACGGATCAAGATGCAATATTTAATAAAACAATAAACATTGACTGCAGTAACATCACACCCTATGTAACTTGGGGTACCAATCCACAACAAGCAATACCAATAAGTCATTCAATACCCTTTGTGAATCAAATTAAAAATGAAAATGAAAAAGAAGCGATGATTAGGGCGCTGGAATACATGGGTTTGGAGCAAGGTCAGAGCATCAATGATCAGAAAATTGATGCTGCATTTATTGGTTCGTGTACAAATAGCAGAATTAGTGACCTAAGATCCGCAGCTAAAATCTTAAAAGATAAAAAAGTAGCAAATAATATAACAGCAATATGTGTGCCAGGATCTTCGCAAGTTAAAAAACAAGCTGAGGAAGAAGGACTCGACAAGATTTTTAAATCAGCAGGCTTTGAATGGAGAGAATCTGGTTGTTCAATGTGTTTTTTTGCTGGCGGGGAAAGCTTTGGTCAAAATCAGCGAGTCATCTCTACCACCAATAGAAATTTTGAAAATAGACAAGGCAAATCAACAAGGACTCATCTAGCTTCCCCCATGACAGTAGCAGCATCAGCTATTGCTGGAAAAATATCGGATGCAAAAAGCATAGGCATAGAACAATGAAGTCATTTAAAACCTTTTCTGGAATTGCTGCACCCTTGATTAGAGTCAATATAGACACGGATGCTATTATCCCCAGTCGTGAAATAAAAACGGTCTCAAAAAAAGGACTGAGTGTTGGTCTGTTTGCTGAATGGCGATACCTTTCATTAGAGTCTAAGAAAGAAAATCCTGATTTTATACTCAATCAAGAACCTTTCAAAAAAGCATCCATTCTTGTCACAGGAAATAACTTTGGTTGTGGGTCATCTAGAGAACACGCAGTTTGGGCTCTTAGTGAATGGGGCATAAGAGCAATCATAGCTCCAAGCTATGGAAGCATCTTCTATAGTAATTGCATTAAAAATGGAATTCTTCCAATTGTAATGGATGAGAGGGTAATTTCTTCAATGTCTGTATATATAAAAGAGAATCCAGAAGAAAATCGACTCACAGTTAACCTCATTAAAAATAAGGTTTCATACTCAAATGAAATCGTTGAAACCTTTGTAATTCAAAAACAAGACAAAGAATTTCTAATAAATGGACTGGATCAAATTGAGCAAACTCTCCAGAAAAATTCAATAATCAGTGAATTTGAAAAGCTGCATAAAAAAACCAATCCTTGGTTGAATGCCTCATGGAAATCTACTGTATAAAGAATAGAGCCTTACTTGCTTTAAATAATTGATTGATTATTATTTCTCCTGACACCAACTAAGGATGGTTTAGGTGGATCATTGGCTTTCTTTGAAGGCCAATTTGAACCTATAGGTACTCTTCTTATTTGTTTAAATTCTTTACCATCAGTTGTCTTAATTAAAAACTCCCTTTCTTCGTAGGCCATATTTATTCTAGTTCCATTAA
>Ga0209035_10000434_pt1 | contig 16414 bp, 13 predicted proteins | sample MarorgKNORR_S2LV_6_FD_188220 | JGI IMG/M metagenome (GOLD analysis project Ga0209035, IMG submission 188220) | Marine microbial communities from the Southern Atlantic Ocean, analyzing organic carbon cycling - AAIW_A/KNORR_S2/LV (SPAdes) (version 2) | ecosystem: Environmental > Aquatic > Marine... | reverse complement strand
CAAACACACGTTCAGGTGTGTGGTCACGATCTAGAAGCTTTAATTCATCCGTTTGCAGGCTTTGCACACCCATGGATAGTCGATTGATGCCTGCTTTACGGAGATCTTGTAAATGTTCCAAAGTCAGTTCGGTTGGATTTGCTTCGAGACTCCACTCAACATCATCAGTGAGTAGATAATTTTTTTTAACTGCAGCGATTATGGCCTCGATATCGTTGATGTCAGTAAGAGATGGGGTGCCCCCCCCAAAGAATATGGTGTGGACCTCATGCTTCGTCGCAGCTGTTCCCCATAACTCAATCTCTGAAAGAATTGCCGGAGTGTATTCAGGAACTAAGTGATCTAATCCTTCGTATGAATTGAAGTCACAGTATCCACACTTAGAAGAGCAGAAAGGTATGTGCAGGTAAAGAGCAAGCCGGTCCATGTTAGGTGCGATCATCGGCCTATTATCTCACGTCTGCAGTGAGAAGAAACTACCGTAAGCGCCGAATGCAACTAATCTTGAAGAACTCAGGCCAGGAGAGCTCGACCAATCACTTTAAGTTCTAATATTGGCTTCGTGCCTTCAAAAATTGGTAAAACAAGGGCGTCAACAACATATCTTGCAGATGAATCCTCTTCCGAGTACCCCCAGCCACCATGTAATAATTGAGATTCTCGTGTAACTTCACCAGCTACGTCGCAAGAAAGTAACTTGGACATAGATGGTTCAACTGCTCGAGTGTCAAATGATCGAGCCGCAGCATATGTTATGTGACGTGACGCCGCGATTCGAATCGCCATACGGCCAATCATGTATTGGGTGAGTTGATAGTCTGCAAGTGGCTGACCAAATTGTGTACGCTGAGTAACATACTGACAGGCTTTTTCGAGAGCCGCCTGTGCAACTCCGCAGGCTCTACCTCCTGTTTGGATTCGCCCAGCAGCAAATCCGCCCATCTGTAGATAGAAACCCTTATCGACGCCCGAATCTTCACCCACCAGACAATCATGAGGGACCCACATATTATCGATTCCTATATTGAAGGAGTGCATTCCTCTATAGCCAAGGGTAGGATTGGCAGTTGCCTCCATTACCCCACCTTCAGCTTGTTCAAACTTCCAAGAATGACCATAGAAAGGATCCTTCTTTACCATGAACAACGACAGTCCCTTACTTCCTAGACCGCTATCAGGATTCGTTCGAGCTAGAAGCGCCAAAGTTGTTGCTCGACCAGAAAACGTGCTCCAAGCTTTTGCTCCATTTATTCGCCAGCCTTTGGTGCCATTAAACTCTGCCGGCTCAGCTCTCGTTTGCAACGATGCAACGTCTGATCCTGTGTCTGGTTCAGTGACAGCCACTGCAATGAGTTCTTCTCCACTGGCGATTTTAGGTAACCATTCTTGTTTCTGATTTTCTGTTCCACCTGCGAGCAACGCTTTTGCGAGTATTTCAGGTCGAGTAGCAAGTGAGCCGGCTGCGGCAAGCGACGCAGCTGAAAGTTCTTCGGTGATGACAATCATCGGGAGATCACCCATTCCGGTACCACCGTACTCTTCAGGAATTGACGAACCGAAGAATCCTTGGGCCGAGAATTTTTTAAGTAGTTCATCTGGGACAAGCAAGTCTTGTCGATGGATATCTTGTGCAAGCGGCGCGACTTCATTTTTAGCGAAGTCGCGAGCTAAATCACGGGTCAGGGTTGCAACTTCATCCTCTAATTCGACGTTGTTTACTCCACCGGTCATCAAGACTGTGCTGCCGATGCTTCTAATTTTTTCTTCCGCGAGACCTGATCGAATTAATTCTTTGGTGCTTAGGCTGTTTAGATCTGTCAGATCTGTTTCGTCGAGACCAAAATCTTCCCAAGCTGATTCAATCTGAGATCGGAGCTTGTGCGCAATTTCAGCCGCATAGCAATACGCCATTTCTGCCGAATGATGGTCACTACTTCCACGAAGTTCACTGCGCTCAACAAATGCAACTAGTTCGTGAGCAGCCCTAATTTCAGTAGTTAAGTAGGCAATCCTTTGAGTATGTACCTGGTACTGGTCGATTAATTTGCCACCTTCTGTCATTTCCGAAGCATGCTTGATGGCTTTACTAATCACCTCTTGTGATGTGTTAACAAGTGTTCGCGCTGATGTAGCGGGACTGGATGCGATGGTTGTCATTGCTCGCTCCTAACTCTCTTCGGTATTAATACTGTGTAATCTAAATCCAAAACCACATTTGGATGATATCGTTCTCTGCCTTTTTCATCGGCTACTTTAAATTCGATATTTTCAGTGTAGGGGTCTAAGTTTTTTGTAGCGATAAGTCTCAGGCGGAGCGCTCCACAGTCATCACGATTGAGATTTATTTTTTCTAAAATATTGGTGTAAGCAAATATTGTATCTCCCGTGATAGTGGGGTTAGTATGGGTTCCGCCATTGAAAGCGAGAATACGAACTATGTTTTCCAACCCATTGAACGATAGTGCTCTCGCAATGGAAATGACGTGTCCTCCGTAGACTACTCGGGTGCCAAACCGTGAATCTTTCAGTGCATGGGCATTGAAATGGGCACGAGCGGTATTTTGGTATAGTCGAGCCGCCATTTGATGTTCTGCTTCTTCAATTGCCATGCCTTCGACATGATCTATTCGTTCACCAACTTCATAGTCATCCCAAAACCATTTTCCTCCAGTGATGCGTCCATCGAAAGTACTCAGCTTTAAATTCTGTGGGATATAAAAGTCATCGATGGCCACCTCATTCGGAGTGGACGGAATAATGGCTGGACCCGTCTCATTAGCTGAATCTGCTTTATTTACTAGAACCCATCTTATGAAGCGAATAACTTCTCTTCTATGTTGGTTATAACCGAAGGTTTGTACCCAAATGATTCCGGTATCACCACCGCTAGATTCCCTTCGTCCGATCACCTCAGTTTCAGCAGAGATAGTATCTCCAGGATAAACAGCTTCGCCAAATCGTACATCGGCATATCCTAGATTGGCCACGGCATTTAGAGAAATATCAGGTACGGATTTTCCGAAAACAATGTGAAATACGAGGAGATCATGTATTGGTTCTCTGATAAAGCCCAGGTCACGCGCGAACTCTGCATTGCAGAAAAGCGGATATCGTGAAGCCGTTAACGCCAGATATAGTGCAGAATCGCCTTCGGTCAGCGTACGTGGGACGGCGTGGACTATTTTAAGACCGACAGTTAGGTCTTCGAAGTAGTTTCCAAGTGATGCTTTGTTTGCCAACGTTTTTTCCTTCTATATAAATTGTATGCGGCCTTAGCGTCTGAGTCGCTTAAGGCCTACGATTGGGATTATGCATAGTCCCTTGTCTCGATCGTCGTCTGGAATCTACAGTGGTTGGTTCGTTGTGCTGGCATCCGGTGCTACGACGGCAATTGCCGCCGCGACAGTTTTTTATGGTATGAATACATTCCTTAATGACCTTATTTCTGAGTTCGGATGGGCTGCTTGGGTGACATTTGCGGGCTCGTCAGTACGGACTGAAGTCGGCGGGATTTCAGCCCCATTTGTTGGATGGGCGATTGATAAATTCGGACCTCGGAGAGTTCTAATTGTCGGCATAGGAATTACTTCTTTAGGATTGTTACTCATGTCACACATGACCGAACTTTGGCATTTCTTTTTTGTAATGGGCTTGGTGTCTGTCGGTTCAAGTACGGCAGGGAACCTCTGTGGATTTGCGGCCATTGTTACTTGGTTCGAGCGCAAACGTGCACGCGCCTTAACGTTGTCTACATTAGGTGGTTCTTTGGGAGGATTATTGATTCCGATTGTTGCGATAGCTGTTGGTGAGTTTGGATGGAGATCCACACTTCAACTTCTAGCATTACTTGTGGCTACAGGAGGACTGACCTTTGGGATGTTTGTTAGGACGAGACCGGATAGCCATCCCCAACCTATGGATGGTATAGCTCAATCAGATACCAGCGTGAGTAGCGTATCTTCTGTCAGAAATTGGGGTATTCCTGTGAGTGTGGCGATTCGTACTCGATCTTTTGCCTTGCTAATGTCTGCCTTTGTAGCCAATGGATTCGCAATGATGAGCCTTTTGACGCTTGCATTCTCCTATTTTGAGCACGAATACGGACTTACTAAAGGAGCCGCTGGTCTGACAATTACGGTACTCACAGTTTCTTCAATTTTCGGGAGAATTATCCTCGGATTTCAAGGGGACCGCTACCAACCAGCTAAGTTGTTAGGGCTCTGTGCAATACTTCTGACACTAGGGCTGCCCCTTTTATCGATAGGGATTTTATTCGCGGATGGTTCGGGTGTCTGGATTGCCTTTGCAGGTTTGATTATTAGCGCAATCGGATTCGGCGGATCAGTACCTCTTCGTTCGCTGGTTATTGTCGATTTTTATGGTACTGCCTCCTTTGGAAAATTGATGGGAACTGAGCGCTTCATTTCAACAATTGGTGGAACAATCGGCCCGATTCTTATTGGAGTTTCACTTGATATAACGAACCATTACACCTGGGGATGGTTCTCAGCAGCTGCTGTAGGCGCTCTCGCAATTCCGCTCTACTTCTCAGCAAAGAGGCCACAGGCACTTATTGACGAGTACAAAGCAAAAGCCTCAGTAGGGCAGGCTTAGCCGAAAAGCGGGCCACCCGCGTCAATTAATTCACCATCGGTCGCAAAGACGGTCGGCCTTTCTTCACAATAGACTTCACTCTCGCACTTATTGAATGAAAATACTGGTTTCTCATTCTGCTTCTCAAAATGTATGTGCCATGTGCCGAGAACATTATTCTCTCGTCGACCTTTTTCGATTTCAGCTTGAAGAATTGCAACGAGTTCTTCTAGTTGTTTTAACCCCATTTTTTACTCCTAATTGATAGATCATTCTTAATGCTAGGATTAATCATGAGATGATTTATTTCTCTGATTTATTCTCGTAATATTGAAAATGATAGCAAAGTCGATTTATACGTGGTGTTTGGATGATCTTGATGCCTGATACCTTTTATCTTAGAAAGATCGCATCAACCTGCATATTGTTCCTTATATTCTTGCTTACTTTTCTGTGGGCATCTGATGTCAGGGCGACCTACGGTGCATCTATCACCGCGGATGAACCCTTCTACCTACTGACCACCAAAAGTTTGATCTCTGATCAAGATCTTGATCTGAGGAACCAGTATCAGAATCATGACTACGAGGAATTTTTCGATCATGAAGACGGTCTTTGGAAACAATCCGTCCCTTTATCAGACGGGACGTTATTGAGCCCTCACAATCCTGGGTTGTCGGTATTTCTTATGCCTGGATATTTTTTAGGCGGACTGTTTGGGGCTCAAATGCAAATGGCAATTACCGCGGCTTTGACCTGGGCCTTTGCATTTTTATTGGCGTTTGAGTTAAGCAAATCCTTTTGGCTGAGCATTTTAAGCACGTTGATTCTTGGACTCAGCGCAACGGCAATAATCTATGGGTCTGAAATATATCCAGAAGTTCCTGCAGCCTTGGTGTTAGTTCTCTCGCTTTTATACTTGAGGAAAGTAACAATAAATAATTGGTGGAAGATTACCATTTTTGTTCTCTTGGTAAGCCTGTTGCCTTGGTTGGGTACGAAATATGCGATTCTCTCACTCGTGCTGGTTACTTTCAGCCTGCGTCATTTAGATAAAGTCTCGGTTCTTAAAATGCTTGGCTGTTTCGCACTTTCAGGACTTATATATGTCTGGTTTCATCTTGTAACATTTGAGGGATTAACGCCGTACAACGTCAATATGGTGTATTACAACAATTCTACTTGGACTATTTTTGGTTTCCATATCGATTTCATCAATCAATTTTATCGCCTTTGGGGACTACTTTTAGATCGGAGGTTTGGTCTTGTGCACTGGCAACCAATCACGTTACTTACTGTGCCGGGATTATTTTTTTTGTTTCGTCAAAGTGGAATCTCCAGAGTAATCGTTTTACTAGTGATAGCTCAGTGGTTGGTGGCTTGCTTTGTGGCTATCACTATGATGGGTTACTGGTTCCCTGGTCGGACCGTCATGACAATATTCCCGCTTTTGCCCTGCTTATTAGTAGTTGTCTTGGAAAGATACTCTAAGAGTAAAATTTTGTGGATTTCCTTTGCAATGACGGGCCTCTACGGATTGATCATTAGTTATTTGCTAGTTCAAGCCGGAAAATCAATGCAGATAGTTGTTGCATTCAACCCATTTGAACTCGACAGTTCACTTTTTCAACTGGCTGGATTTCTTTTTCCTCAATACACCTCATGGACTCTTGAGACGTGGGCATTGACAATTGTTTGGCTAGTAGCGGGATTTGGCCTTATGAGATTGATAGTACGCGCAGGTAGTCAAAATAATCGATTAGAAATTTAATCTTTTATTTCAGTTGATTTCTGAAATGCATTTTTGAAGACCTCAGGGACTGGCAACTCGGAATTCTTTTTGTACGCGTGCAGTTGGATATGTACTGAGAGGTCAAAATGAGCTGCTGCCATCAGTCCAACGTCAATAGGCAGTGGAAATTCCATATTGTCTGTCTCTGTACTTACTCGTAGACGTGTATGTTTATGATTTCCTGTCCCGTGAATCCAAACTCCTAATAATTTGACACTGGCAAGTTCAGCAAATCCGTTAATAAGCTCTAGGCTTTGTATGCTTAGATTGGGTAGCTCATGTAGTGATGCTAGTATCGCCTGACCTGCATCGATTCCGACGTGTTGGCTAACTGAGATACTTCTATCCTCATTCGTTAGCAGTGCAGTCATATGGTTCGCACCCGCACCCGCACAACGCTCGATCGCTTTGATTTGCAGTTCGTGATATTTCATCAGTATCTACCACCTCGCGACTTATGAGTGTTGTTAGCATTGATTACAGCTTCTATAATTTCTAGCCGTTGTCCAAGATGTCGCCCTGTTGCGGCCACCGCATTTGTGTCTTTGGGAAGACATTTGCCTCCAAAACCACGTTGTTCAGTGACGACCGTGTGACTTTCTCCGACCCGACTGTCTTGAAGCCATAGCTCACGAACTTCGTCAAAGTCCGCGCCGACTAATGTGCACAGATCATAAAATTCGTTAACAAATGCCACTTTCGTCGCAAGAAAAGAATTTTCCATGTATTTGGTAATTTCAGCCTGAATAGGCTTAGTTTTAAGAACATTTACCCTTGCGCCGGCCTCGCAGTATGCCTTTTCGAAAAGTGATGCAGTTTCGTCAATTGATTCGCCGTACCCGCCAAAAATTAAGAAGTCCCGATTGACTGGATTTCTAAGTGGATGTTCTGATGTCTCACCGGCGTATTCAGGTGCAAACACAATTGGCTTGCCGGTAAGGTTAATCAGCCTATCTGTTGTGCCTATCGCGACGGTGCTAGTGCACACGATTGCTTTTCTTGGGTTAGCTAGGTCGATAATCTGTTCCACGATTGTTGTGTCACATGATCCGTCTTCATTACTCGGTGTGGGAACGCAAACCAAGACGAAATCTGTATCTACAAGTGTGTCAGCCTCACTGAACCCCAGTGGTGGGTCATATATATTTATGCTGTGCGAGGCCCCAAACAAATCTTCAATGTAGTGGCCAATTGAACCGTGGCCTGCAATCGTGAGTTTCAAATGTCTCTCCAGTTTTCAGTTCTATTTCAACGCACCGACGTCTTTAAGTAAGGCAATCGTTCCCGCGAGGTCATCGATCTTCGTTAAATCAATGTCCGCAGGATTTAAATCAGCGATCGACGTGATTCCGATTTGATCACTTTCGATACCATCGATTAACGCGTATTCAGAATTTTCATTAACGAAAAAAGTTTGAGCGCGCTCTCCAAGAAGGAATGCGATTAACTGTTCGGCGCCGTCTTTATTAGATGCTGTCTTAGTGATTCCAACTCCGGCCACATTAATCATCGAACCAATGTCACCTGGAGCGGTGTAGTAGTTACGTGCCTTGAATTCTAATCCTTCATCTTTGAGGAAATTGTTCAAGTAGTAATGGTTGACGAAGCCTGCATCGATTTCACCTCTTGCCGCAGCCGCAACAATCGAGATGTTATTAGGGTAGGTTTTTATATCATTTTCGATCATGGCCATTAACCAAGACCTCGCGCCATTCTCGCCATGTGCTAACCGAAACGCTGTGATCCAGGATTGAAAAGAGGCATTTCGTGGCGCCCAAGCTAGGCGGCCTTTCCATTTAGGATCGGTGTAGTCAAATACAGAGGAGCTTAGTGTTTCAGGCGAAAGTACGTCTGTATTGTAAACAATGACTCGTGCTCGACCAGATAATCCGACCCACTGGTCTTCACTTGACCGATATTTTGGAGAGACCTTTTCCAGTAATTTAGAATCTATTGTTTGAAGTAGTCCGTTAAGTTGTAGTGCACCAAGCGCTCCAGCATCTTGGGAGATGAAAATATCTGCAGGAGTTTTTTCTCCCTCTTCAAGCAGTAGAGTTGCTAACTGAGGGGTGGTTCCATATCGTACGGCCACTGAGATTCCAGTTTCTTTAGCATATGTTTCCAGAATCGGACCAATGAGCTGTTTGCTCCGTCCAGAGTAGACAGTGATGGTGTCATCAGAGTTGTTGTTAGTACATCCCGAAGAAATAAGCAACAAAACTATGGATATAAAAGCTACAGCGATTAATTTTGTATTGGTAATGTGTGTAATAAAAATTTGATATCCTTTTACTTTTTGTATGTATATAAAAGATCAGATTATTAATATAGACATAAATTATTTATTAGTCTAGGATGAATCTATCTTAAAAATGAGAAGTCGGGAGAATTCAGGAATGCTTTCCAGCCTGAAATTCAAAATTGGATTTGGTGTTCTTACTGGCAGTGCAGCTGTGTTTTTGCTGATCCTATTAAATGACGTAGATAGGTATACGGACCTTTTCGTTCAAAGCTTTACCCACTGGCAAATCTTGCTAAGTGTGTTCTCGCTATATGGATTAGCGTTTATATTACGAACTTTTGCCTGGGCTGCGATCTTGCCTTCTCAAGGACTTAAGAATTTTCGTATCCTGTTTGCAGCGATCAACACAAGCTTGGTGCTCAATCACATTCTTCCATTGAAGGCCGGTGACATTGCTCGTCCTGTTATCGGCTCCAAGACAGGTATCTCTCTTAGCATTACCACTGTAACGACTCTGATTGCTCGCACGATTGACTTCGCAACGGTTGTATTTATTGCATTGCTATTTGTCTTTGTGGCCGATCAACAACCGTTCGACACATCCTTGATCTATTGGTTGATACTACCGCTTGGATTTGCTCTGGGATTCTCGGCCATTCTCGCGGCTAGACGACTTATGCCTAAAGTACAGGAACGACTTACAAAGCTAAATTTTTACAACCAATTAAGAGCACTTTCTCCAACTAGACTTTTAGTGCTTAGTGCACTGAGCGCTGGAGCGTGGGTGCTCGAAGGAATTGTGCTTTATGGCGCTGGAAGCATGAGCGGAATCGAAGTTTCGTTTCTGGTTGCCGTAACGGTTACCGCACTCACTGTTGCGAGTCAAACTTTTCATGTGACACCTGGGGGACTTGGCGTATATGAATTTGTCATGTCTGGCGCCCTTATTTTGACGGGAATGGATGTGGCAGAGGCGATATTACTTGCAACTTTTACCCACACTCTAAAGTTCGCATACACGTTCCTCGTTGCGGTGCCCTTTAGCATCACCGCTATATTCACGATTCCAACTTTTTTAATGCCTGATAGATCATCACAAATTGGCTCTGTCAGGACTGGAATTAGTCTTACTAACCTCTTCAATATCCATTTCTTTGGTGGGGTCGTTCTTGCTGGTGCTTTGATTGCTGCATACTTTATCAATTCCATTGACTTGTTAACACTTTTATTTGTGTCGCTTATGGCGATTTCAGTTTTCTATCTCGGTTTGAGATTTTCTTCTAATTCAGAGTCTCGATCTTTTTGGTGGATGATGACTATTCCTGGATTATTGAGTGTTTTATTCTTCTCCCAATCACTACCTATATTTTCGATGATTTGGTTTGTATCAGCGTTGTTTGTATTCAAGCTGTATCAACAGTTTGGGAGTTACTCACGTCTTGAGAGAGATAATGACTTGTCTAGCTATTCGCCTCAACTTGTTGTCTCGGGTCTTGTTTTTTTCTGGTCAACGGATTATTTGACTACCGCCGGAGTAACCGGTCTAAGCATTGGTACGTGTATATCAGTCCTACTTTCAATTTGTTTTGCTGCTCTGATATGGCGGCAATGGACGGCAAACTGGAAGGCGAGGTGGCTTCATTCACGGCTCCGTCGCAGAGCTCTCGTCACCGATATAACGAATCAATTTAAGTCTCCGATTGTCGTGATTATTCCGGTATTAAATGAAGCTAAAACGCTACCAATATTGTTGAAGCGAATTTTCAAAGTCGTCCCAGCAGGGAGCACAGTTCTTGTGGTTAATGACGGTTCGATAGATGGCAGCGACCTTATCGCCAGAAATCTAGGGGCGGAAGTAATTAATCATCAACAGAATCTTGGGCTCGGTGCGGCGCTGCGAACTGGCATGACGGCTGCGGCTCAACTCAATCCAGTGGCAGCCGTGTATATAGATGCGGATCTTGAATACGATCCTATGGATATGCCTAAGCTGCTATTGCCGATACTGGCAGGAGAGGCAGATTATGTGATTGGTTCTCGATTTAGGGGAGTTCGTGAGAACCATCCTTTCTTTCGTGGTTTGGGTAACAGATGTTTTACATTGCTCACCTCTCTTCTTGCTGGTCAACGAATCTCTGATGGTCAGTCGGGTTTTAGAGCCTTTTCCACTCGTGCTCTCCGAGAGGCAGAAATAATTCATGACTACAACTATGCACAGGTACTAACTCTGAATTTACTCAAAAAACACATGATTCTTAAAGAAGTTGCGATCAACTATCAATACCGGCAGGTGGGTCAGTCTTTTATCTCACTTTCTTATCTGTGGCGCGTGCCATTGGGTATTGCTAGAGAAATGTGGAGGCCCTGAAGCACTTAAACACGTTGAGAACTCCTTAGGCGGGGAGTGGATGAATGAAATATGCAGAATAAAGAAAAGAAGAGGGGAAATATGCTGAAGAGAGTAAATGTCAGACGGTCATTACTTGTCTCTATGTTGCTGATGGGGTCACTGTTGTTTTCAGTGGCATGCAGTAGCGATGGTGAAGATCGACCAGGCTCAGTCGAAGAAATAAAAAGTAGTAGCGGTTCTGCGTCAGGTTCTGCGTCAGGTTCCGCGTCAGGATCAGGTTCTAATTCTGGTACCGGTGGTGGCTCATCCGAGGCAAGTGGTTTAATGGGTGGCTATACACCTGTATCAGATGTATCAAGTCATGCCAAAGTATGTTTGGATGTTAACGAGATCAATAACTTACTGCCAAAAGATGCAGCCATTGATTATGCTGCAATCAAAGACATTTACCAGAATGGCAAACATTCTGTGAAATCTAGTGGTAGCGTCCGAACAATTGGCGGCTTTGCAAGTAAAGAACGTGATGAAGAAATCTGGAATGACTATGTAAGTTACTACGGTGATGCTACGTGGCTAGATACGTTTGTTCTGAGCGCTATTGACGGTACTGGTGCATTTACCGGCGAGTCAGATTTAGTGCGACGGCAGGGGATTCAAAAGGGCATTATGAACCAAGTTATGATGGCTTGGTCAATTCATGAGTTAGTTGCAGCAGCTGAGAAGTCTGCTGCTGGGAACATAGACCCTGCTGAGGGTGCACCACACAACTGGGATGAGGCGTGGGCCTTCTATCACGGTGACTCCTCGGGCGATTGTCCGTTTGCTACAGCTGACAAGCGTGGTAAGGACTTTGGAACTGGTTCTACCGTGAATGACACTGTGCTCACTTATATGAATTATGGACTTGCACACATGGGTGATGCTCGTCTTTCTGGTGTAAAGGATCAGGCAATCGATGTACTGCTAATTCCTTACATCCAGGCAACAATTAAGTACGCATTAAAAGTAGATGCTGATATTGCGAGTGGTGATATGGATGCAGCTCGCGTACATCAGGCAGAAGGTTGGGCCTTCTATCGAGTGATCGAGCCAATACTTGCTAAGTCTGATGCAGCTTCAGCTCAGCGTATTGGATCTATTTTCGATCTTGCAAAGAGTCAACCAACGAGCTCAGGTGCTGAAATCAAGGCCATCTTAATGTCAAAATTGAGTGACTTTAGAGTATCTGCAGAACAGATAGGGAGTTACGAATAGTTATCATTATTCAACAGACACGATAACTTCCTGTCGTGTAGTCCGGTTGGGTTGGTTTTATGTCTACATCCTCGCGTCGTACTTTTGATGTAGTCGTAATTGGAGCTGGCCCTTCCGGACTTATTTCTTCATTATACGCTCGTCGAGCTGGTTTCAGTGTTGCCTTAATCGAAAAACTACCAGAGCCGGGCGGAATGTCCAGAAGTATTTCAATAGCCAATCAGTCCGTTGATTTAGGTAGCCATCGACTTCATTATGCTATGGGCGATAGGGTACGCGCTGAACTCGACGGTTTGTTGAGTCTTAAACTTCAGATCCGAAAACGGAAAGGGAGAATTAGAGTAGGAGATACCTGGGTTAATTATCCTCTCTCATTAATAAATCTATTTTCGGATTTGCCGTTTTCTGTCTTCAAAAATTTGCTACTTGATCAAATAACGAGATTATTCAAGTCAAAGACTAATCATTTAAACTTTACAGATCGAATTATCGGTAGTTTCGGACCGACACTATTCAATTTGTTTTACCGGCCCTATGCATTAAAGCTGTGGGGTATATCGCCAGATGAATTGTCGGTGTTAGTGGCTGACCAACGTGTAAGTGCGCTTTCGATCAGATCCCGGATTCAACGATTGATTCCGTTTCTGAATTCCAGATGGAAGCATTTTCTTTACCCCGCGGGGGGCTACGGTGAAATCGCAAAAGCGCTTGCTGCGGAAGCTGAGTCGTCAGGTGTTGAATTTTTCTATAACACCTCAGTTACAGAAATTAATGCTACGAGTCCTGATTCTTGTGTAATCTCGACCGAAACCGGATCATTTGAGACCAAAAATGTGTGGTCAACTCTCCCGGTTACGCAGATTGCATCATTAATGGTGCCACCAGCACCTACTGAAATCATTCAACTTTCCAATGAACTAACTCACCGCGCTATGGTTCTTCTCTACGTTGTTGTTGATCAAGCTCAATATACCGAGTTTGACGCACACTACATTCCCGATTCAGACAGCATTATTTCAAGAATATCTGAGCCTAAAAATTATTCAGATGCACCTGGTTCAAGTGCTACTACCGTTCTCTGTGTCGAGATTCCCTGTTGGCGCGGAGATTCTGTCTGGCAAAGCTCCGATGAAGCACTTCGTGACCAAGTGATTGAAGAAATGCGATCTATGGGTTTGCCTCAAGTCATTGGTAGTGACGTTCATTCATATCGGTTGGGACATGTTTATCCGGTGATGAAGCAAGGGTTTGAGAAGCATTTGGTATCTCTAAGTGAGTGGTTGCAAAGCTATAATTGGTTATTAGTGTTTGGGAGGCAAGGCTTGTTTGTACCGGATAATCTGCACCATGCCTTAGATATGGGAATATGCGCTGTTGATGCATTGTCGTCCGATGGTGTTATCGACAGGGAACAATGGCAAGAGTCTCTCAAGCAATTTAAAGAACACGTAGTGGAAGACTAAAGTGTGTTTTTTGCAGATGCGTCTCAAGTCGAAGCAAGATAGTGTTCTCTGATATGAATCGAGATAGCGTGCGACAGATATTTGCCAATGGATTTGGTGCTAAAGATTCGCGAGTCGCGCTACTTGGGGCGTGTGGTCTAGTAGTTTTTTTATGCCTTATTCCTCCAATTTACTTGATACTCAGAGTATTTGATGATTTGAGTCACGCGTGGGGGATACTAATCTCGTCTAGTAGCATTTCAATTATGTTTAGTACGCTGGCGTTAGTTTGCGTAACTACCATAATCGCTATGGGTATTGGACTTTTTTGTGCTTGGCTAACCGAGTACACAAATTTCCCCTATCCCGCACTGTTCAGAGTGCTATTTTCGTTACCATTGGCAATTCCCACTTATGTCGGTGCAATTGTAATGATTTCAATTTTTTCTCCGGATAGTTTTTTGGCGAGAATGACTGAGACGCTAGGTATCTCATCTTTGCCCTCCGTCTATGGTTTTTGGGGCTCTACGGTCGTTTTAGCTTTATTTACTTACCCATATGTATTTTTAATCGTTCGGCAAGCGCTTGCTGGAATCGACCGGAGTCTGCTGGAAAGCTCGAGAATTTTGGGACATGGGGCTATAAACACTTTTGTGAATGTGGTATTTCCATTATTGCGAAACGCACTATTTTCAGGAGGGTTGCTAGTTGCCCTCTATGCGTTATCTGATTTCGGTTCGGTTTCCCTATTGCGATTTGATTCCTTAACCATGCTAATTTTTATAGAATATGATGGTGCGTTTGACCGGAATGCTGCATCCGCAATCTCATTACTTTTGATGGTTTTTGCGCTTCTTTTAGTAACGGCACTATTTAATTTTCGTGGTCGACAAACTGTAGGCTCATTAAGAACTGCTCGGTCAGCGTATCGAGTGAGTCTCGGTTATTGGTTGATTCCGGTGACGATAATCTCCGGATTGCTGTTAATTTCGGCAATAGGTCTGCCGCTGTTAGTGTTGTCCAACTGGTTATTACGTGAACTGGACTTATGGCAGGCAATGTTGAGCACGATTAAACCGCTGAGAGATAATCTTGTAGTCGGTTTGAGTGCAGGAGTATTGACGGCAGCTGCAGCATTCCCAGTTGCACTATTAGCCGTTCGTTATGGTGCCCTTAGGATTAGTCGTCCAATCGAAATCTTATCTTATTCAGGCTATGCACTACCAGGAATTGTTGTCGGATTGTCGCTTGTCTCTTTTGGGATTCATTTTGGTTTCTTCTACCAGTCTTTGGGCTTGTTATTGGCAGCCTACATCATTTTATTTTTACCCCAGGCATTGAACATCCAGAAGCCAGCTTTACTTAATATTCATCCTCACATACAGGAAGCGGCACGTAGCCTGGGGAAGAATTCTGTAAACGTTTTCAAAGAGATGACTTTGCCGCTCATGGGTAGGGGATTACTTGCGGCATCGGCGTTAGTTTTTTTAACCACTCTTAAGGAACTTCCTGCAACGGTTATGCTTAGTCCTATCGGATTCGAATCGCTTGCCTTGCGCGTGTGGACGTCGGCGAATGACGGTTTTTTTGCTGAAGCTGCTCTGCCATCGCTTTTATTGATTGTGTTCTCTGCGTTAGCCTTGTTTTTAGTCGATAGAACAAATTTTGGTGCAAGCGGGCAATAGGAATATATTGTGGTTAGTGAAAAAATGAATAATGTTGCGCTTGATGCGAAAAAATTGAGAAAGACGTTTGCGGGGAATGATTTTTCGATCGATATTGACATGGAAATTTTATCAGGGGAGATTATTTCGATTATCGGACCTTCTGGCTGCGGTAAAACAACCACACTTCGACTGATTGCTGGATTCGAGGAAGCTGATTCGGGTGAACTTGCACTACATGGGAATCCTGTGCAATCTCTGAATTCGTTCGTAACGCCTGAGAAACGGGGAGTAGGAATAGTTTTTCAGGATTATGCGCTATTTCCCCATATGAGTGTCGAGAAAAATATCAGTTATGGGGTAGATAGCACGCCAGAATCTGTTTCTGAAATGATGGATCTTTTAGACATAAAGAGGATAGCGAACAGATCTGTGCAAAATCTGTCAGGTGGTGAACAGCAGCGCGTTGCAATTGCTCGAGCATTAGCATCTAATCCTAAAATTCTTCTGCTAGATGAGCCTTTTTCAAATATTGATGCAGCACAACGGGTGCATATTCGAGCAGAAATTCGGAGAATTCTGAGGCAACTCGGAACTACTGTTATCTGGGTTACTCATGACCAAGAGGAAGCGTTACTTGTTGCCGATCGAGTAGCGTTCATGTCACGAGGCAAAATTCGCCAGATTACAAACCCTGAACAAATTTATAAATTCCCGGAAACGATTGAAGTGGCTGAATTCCTAGGTGAGAGTAATCATGTTGATGCGAGTTTATCGAGCGATCAAGTTGTGAGTATATTTGGAGAGTTCCCAATTACTCACTGTGTGCAACAGAGGGTCACTGAGGTTGAGATTAAGTTAGAGGGGGAATTCTTTCTTTTTATTCGACCAGAGCAATTCACAATTTCAGATAAGTATGATGTTATGGGAGAACGAATATTAGGCACTATCGTTGATAGATCTTATTACGGCCACACAAATCTTTTAAGCGTCGAAATTGAAGGTAATCAGATATTGAAGATCCGCGTACCCGCGGATGAGTTCATCCCTGAGTCTGGACAAATTTCACTTGGGCTG
>Ga0209035_10000433_pt1 | contig 16436 bp, 15 predicted proteins | sample MarorgKNORR_S2LV_6_FD_188220 | JGI IMG/M metagenome (GOLD analysis project Ga0209035, IMG submission 188220) | Marine microbial communities from the Southern Atlantic Ocean, analyzing organic carbon cycling - AAIW_A/KNORR_S2/LV (SPAdes) (version 2) | ecosystem: Environmental > Aquatic > Marine... | reverse complement strand
GGATGATCTCGATGCTTCGATTGTCAGAGCGGTTGGCGATGCTAATGAGCGGATTAGAGAAGATGGCTTGCGGATTATGCGAGCCTTCCGCTTCCTCGATGCTGGTGAGGCTGGAGAAAGGAGACTAGATGGTAACCTTGAGGCTGCGATTCGTGAGAGCCTCTCGATGCTTGAGAAGGTCTCATCCGAGCGAAAGTGGGCTGAGTTGGCGCGCGTCATGCAAGGGCGGATGCGCGCCGAGGTTCTGGCTCGTATGGCCGATGCCGAGTTGCTCTCGGCTGTTTTGGGTGAAACTTCGCTTCGACTGGATGGACCCTTCTCGGGAGTTCCAGCCGTCGACTTGGCGATTCTATGCAGAGAGGATACACGCTCGGGCACAGACCTCGCTGCTCACCTGAAGAGCCTCTTACGCCTGTCGAATGACGAGGCTCGGACAATCGCATTCTTACATGGTCTGCAGAACGACGAACTCGTTGCTGAAAACACAGTGCTGCGCCGCTATAATGCGGCGCTCTCAGATCAGATGAAGGCCGAGGCTGCTGCCTATTTCGGACCCGCCGGAGAGGCTTATTCCGAGGCTGCTGCCTCTATTCCACCGCCACGAGCGGGGAATCGTCCGATCGTCGACGGCGAGGCCCTGATGCAGGCAACCGAACTAGAAGCGGGGCCCAGACTCGGTCGCCTCAAGGGTTGGCTTCACCGGCGTCAAATCGAGGATGACTTGGTGACTGCAGAGGATGTGCTATCCCTGCTTGAATCGATTGATTGGCAGGAAGGTGAGCCCGAATCATGGCCGGCTCTCGCCTGGCCCTGATTCGACATCATAACTCATTCAGGTACTCGATGTACTCGCCGGCATCGAGGAATTGATCCTCATCGAATTCGTGAGGCTTGACGATGAGGAACCATCCATCAGCGTATGCGTCATCATTAGCGAGGTCGGCATTATCCTCGACCTCTCCATTGAGTTCCAGCACCTTGCAAGGGAACGGTGTATTGATCAGAATCCTATCGGAGACGGTGCGGATGGTGACCAGTAAATCGCCGGATCCGATTTCGTCACCGCCGGAAGGGGGTGCTGGAGGGGTCTCGCCGTCGTCCCCGTCGGTGGGTGCGCCCTCGTCGTCAAGGAGGAATTCGCTGGCATCCTGAGGGTGAGGCAAAATGACGCGAACGATGTCGCCGGAGTCGGCACGGATGAATTCAGACATGCCTACCTTCACCGTTCCTTCCTTCTCATCCAGAAGCTGAAGCCAAAGGTGTTCCAGCGTGTAGCGGCGGTCGTGGGCGACTCCAAACTCGAAGTAATCGGACTCTGACATGGTTCTCTCCGATGGCCCCGCTTTTGACCTCTGATTTGAATTATTCGTTCAGAAGTGGAGAAATTAGAGTCTGACTGCGATGTATTAACAACGGGGCCGCACTCGGTGGAACGAGGAATCGAGATGGACTTCGAGGAAACCGAGGAACAAGGGATGATCCGTGAGATGGTGAGGGACTTCGCCGAGGAAGTTTTGGCTCCGACGTGCCTCGAACGTGACCGTGCTCAGAAGCCTCCGATAGATGAGTGGAAGGCGTTTTGTGAGTATGGACTGCAAGGCGTTACGATTCCTGAAGAATTCGGCGGAAATCCGGTTGATGACATCTCTGAAGCGATAATCGTCGAAGAATTGGCACGCGTTGACCCCTCGTTCTCCGTCATGTTCTGCGTACACGTCGGACTCTGCTCCAAAACTATCGCACTGCACGGCAATGATGACCAGAAGCAGCGCTACTTGACCCGCTTGGCAGCGGGCGAGATCGGCGCCTACTCATTGTCTGAGGCTGGCGCCGGAACCGACGCCGCAGCTCTTGGCTGCCGCGCTAAGTTGAGCGAGGATGGCTCGCACTGGATTCTCAACGGAGAAAAGATGTGGGTGACCAACGGTGAGAGTGCGGATATCTATGTGCTATTTGCGAAGGATGTTGATCACCCTGATTATGGCGTCAAGAAGCACGGTGGGACGACTGCTTTCATCGTTGATTCGAGCATGGAAGGATTCAGTGTTGGAAAGAAGGAAGACAAGCTTGGAATTCGTTCGTCAGATACCTGTGTGCTGCTTCTTGATGATTGCAAAGTGCCGGCTGAGAATGTGTTGAAGGAGTCTGGAAAGGGATTCCCTATCGCGATGAACGCGCTGGACAACTCTCGAATCGGGATTGCAGCTCAGGCACTTGGCATCGCGCAGGGCGCTTTCGAATCAGCGCTGAATTACGCGCATGAGCGTCAAGCATTTGGTAAGCCAATAGCTCATCACCAAAGTATTGGGAATTATCTAGCAGATATGGCAACGCAGACCGAGGCGGCCAGACTCTTGGTGTACAAGGCCGCCTGGGCCAAGCAGCGACACTACGAAGAGGGCGCTGCACGGCACACGAAGGAGGCCAGTATGGCCAAGTTATTCGCAGGAGATACGGCAATGTGGGTTTCCGAGCGCGCGGTGCAGATTCTCGGTGGTTACGGTTACACGACAGATTTCCCAGTCGAGCGCTTCTTCCGCGATGCTAAGATTACTCAAATCTACGAAGGAACTCAAGAAGTTCAGAGGATCGTAATCAATAGGGCAATATCACCCTGAACTTCTCCCGCGCCTTTGGCACTGTGAGGTCGAGTTCTCAGATCTAAGGCGCGAAATATGCGTACTTTCGCTGCCCTTCAAGGGCACCTTCGCCGCCAACAGCGATCAACGCGAACTCATCAGACGGCTCGACAACCGATTCCTTCTGCGAGCCACGGTGAAGCCGCTCGTAGACATCCTTGTCCAGCGGCGTGCGAGAGGAAAGACGCTCGAAGAGTGAGAAGCGGCTCGAAACTTCCTTCCAGCCTGGCTGAACGATGCCCTCGAACACCTTGGCCTTAGCACCAGAGCCATAGCCGCAAAGTCCGACGCGCTTGCCTTCCATCTCGACCTCGTCGAGATAGTCGCTCTCCATCGTAGACATCAGAGCGAGGAATATCGAGCCTGTGTACTGGTTTCCAATCAGGCTCGAAGCGCGCTGAGTTTTCTCGATTCGGCGCTCGGAAAACTCTCGGAAAGCCTCCGTCTTCGATATTAGCCGGCGATACTTGTCGTTAGCCCTCTCGAATTCTTCAAGCCCCTCAGGTGTGTCTTCGTAGTCCTCCGGGAAGGGCTCAAGGCCAATCTCGGTGACAATCTCCTCCCACATTGGTAGATGGCGCCTGTCGTGGCGGAAAACATCGGGGAACATGCGCTTGCCTTGGAAGGCGTATGGCAAGTGGACGATGATGCGGTCCCACTGTTCGGTGAGAATCTCATCATTTTCTGGGTCATAGCGACCCGAGCTGATTGCCGTCTGACGGAAATTGATGAAGGCGGTCTTCACCGATTCCGAGTAGCAGCGATTAGAGAATTGTCCATCGAAGATCGGCGTATCCTTGTGAATCTTCAATGTGTGAGATTCGAACATGATATTGTCCTTCTTTGACGACTTTGGGAGAATCGCAAGAATTCGCTCGACAAGTCCTTCCTTCTTCGGCTCACCTGCTTCTTCGGCGAGGTCGAGGACATTCTCGACGACAGTCTTCAACTCAACCTCACGGCGAGGCTTGAAGAAGTCGTGAACAGGCATTGTCGAGACGCCCCAATTATCTGGAATCTCAATGAGGCGCGGGTTGTGACGGATTAGTACCGCGCCTCCGCCCGCTCCCTGAGTGTATTCGCCAGATGAACCAAGGTCATACTTCGCATTGTCAGCGAAGACAACGATTCCAATCCGGTCTTGTTCCTCTCCCCCACGGGCGACCCAATCGAGGGTGTTGTGCATCGCATCGACGGCACCGATGCAGGCAAAGGTCAGGTCGACGACGTCGCAATGGCGGAAGCAATCCTTACCGTGGGTATCGCCGTAGAGCTGCTCGAGCATATCCATGATGTAGGTAGCTGTTGGCTTTGCGCCATCGAGAGCAGATTCAGTGCCCAAGTAGATGCGACCAATCTTGTTTGGGTCGAGATTGTTACGGTTGATGAGGCGCGCACATGCGTTCGCGCCCATCGTAGCTGTATCTTCGTGAGCATCAGGGATTGCCATTGCAGCTAGCCCGAGCCCCTTGTTCAATTTGCCGAAATCCGCTCCGCGGAATTCTGCGAAATCCTTCATGTCGAAGTAGAGCTTCGGAAAGTGAATCGCGATATCATCGATTCCGACGCCTGCCATGGTACAGTCTCCTGTGTTCCGCCGCCGTGAGGGGAGGGTTATGATACCTGTGGCTGCTTTTCAGCACTAGATACCGAACTGTAATCGCATTACTGCGAGCCAGTCAACCGATTGACTGCATCAAGAAGTGCACTGTTCTGCTCAAAATGCTCAACAACTGGAGAAAGGACCTCTGCGAGACCTCTTGCGACGGCCATCTTTGCATCAAATGGGTGGACGTCGCCGCTGCCAACAGCGGCGATAAACGAGCCAAGATCAGTCCAAGTACTCGGTTCTCCGAACTCCGGCTTCGGCTCGACCCTCAATTCCCCCTTGTAAGGCAGAACAATGTGTTCGGCGATTTCGTAGACGGGGGAATCAGAGTTTCCAACCTCTAAGAAGGCCTTGCGGAACTTTTTCTCGATTTTCTTGGGAGTGTCGTGGACGAAAATCGCATTGTTTGGATCGGACTTCGACATCTTGTGATCGAATGAATCCATCCGACCTCCACCCTTCCCCTTCAGCCCCGAAAGCATCGGTGTGTGAATGCAGGTAGCCTTCGTCCAGCCATTGCGGTCGGCTACCTCACGCATGTACATGTGCGCCTTGCGTTGGTCCATACCGCCAAAGGCGATATCGACATCCAATTCGAAAATGTCCGCCGCCTGCATTGGTGGATAGAAGAAGGCGGCGAGATCGTCGTCTGAGGAATCCTCGCTACGCCCCATAATGCTGAATGTGCGACGTGCGCGATTCAGGCTCATTCCCTTAGAGCAACGCAAGACTCGTTCCCAGTAAAGGCCAGAATCCATCACTTCACTAGCGCTGATGAAACGAAGTTGTCCGCGCCCATCGCCCTCATCTGGGAAATCGAGGAGAACTCGGAAGACTTCGGACATATATTCGCCTGCGATACCGATCTTTTCCATGTCCCGGCCGAACTTGTCATTGACCCAAGCGTGCCAATCTGCAAGCAATATCAGGACGTTCACTCCCTCTGAGAGCATATTGCGGATTGTTTCGGCAAGGATAACCCATCCAAGATGCGCCTTGCCGCTCGGCTCGAGACCGATGTAAGCTCGAATTACATCGTCGCCGCCGTGGCTTTCCCCTCCCGCGAGGATTCCTGCCACGTGCTCGACGCCGACGATTTCCGTGACATTTGCGAACATCCTCTCGACGGCCGTGCGGACCTCTGCATCGAGGCCATCGGGCACGTCGGCGGGGCTCATTCGGATCACTCAGGCATTCAGCAGTTTGTTGAGTTTCTCACCGCGACCGGCGGCGCGAGTATTGTCTTCGTCTGCCAGCGCGGCCTCGATCTCAGCGATTAGAGACTCAACCTGAGCGATGACATCATCGCCCAGATTATCTGTCATATTCATGAAATGACGCGCAGCAGAAATCGCTGACTTGGCCTTAGAGGCTTTTTTTGCCCATTCCTTCGCCTTATCGCCTCGCTTCTTGGAATTGTATCCAGTCGCTTCGTCGAGGAAAGTGGTCCAACGCTTGCGTGTGTCGCGCGCTCGAACCATTGCGTCGGGATCGTCGAAATTAGGCGGAACATTCGTCACATCGATGATGAGAGCGCCCTTCTCAGAAAAATGACCATTTATCGAAGTCATGATGTCGTGAGAGGCATTGAATGCATTGTCTCCATCGGCTTCAACATCCTCGAAATGTCTCCCCGCTAACGCGGATAGCCCTCCATCTGCCGTTATCTGCTTGACAAGCCCGCGCTTGACCTCGAATCTCTCCATAAGGCATCGCGAGGTGGAACCCGTCTTGAATCCTGCCGCGGGCGACCGCTGGGTCGTTCGCTATCCCACACGCCTAAACCGAGTCCCACAGTGCGCCCCTCATGCGCGCAAGTTCGAGGAGTCTCATCGCTGTGCTCCTCGTCGTCTTACTGGCTGCACCCAGCATATTCGCAGCGTCAGCGGTCGAACTGGGTGCGAGCATCTCTCTTTCAGACGAGGACCTCGGTCTCAACGGGGCGGTCATCGATGGAGATGGTGAGACCGCTCTGGTTTTCGGAGTGGATGGATATGTTAGAGCCCTCGATGCGCAAGACCCGACGCAGCAAATAGATCTGGTCTGGCCGGGCAACGAGGAACTCCTCGACGCTGATTTCCATCCAGGTGACCAGACCGCCCTCCTCGTCGGTACGGACGGTCTGGTGCTTCGCTACGCTAAGCAGGACCAATCGCTTGAACGCGCGGCAGCGGCGGTTCACCTAGAGTACGCAGACATGACCTCAGTAGCGTGGAATACAGGTGGTTCGTGGGCCTATGTTGGCACCGTCGAGGGTCAACTCTTGAGACTTAGGGCCGACGCTGATGGCGGGGCGGAAATCCACTCTCTAGCCGGCGGAGGTTCGAGCCCAATTATGGCAATGGATTGCCATGAAACCATCATGATGTGCGTGGTTGCGGCAGCGATGGAAGGAATTGGAATCATCGAGCGCGACCATACTTTCACTTGGGTTGGAGGTACGGGCTATCCTTGGACGGGAATCGATTGTCCGACCGGCGACTCTGCATACTGTGTCGCAATCGCCGACAATCAAGTGATAGCACTCATCGAACTGAATCCTTCGGACCTCAGCCGATCCATTCCAAGCATCAGCCGGCTGCCCGACGTTGAATCTTACTTCGTCGGAATCGAAGCGCAACACGGGGATCGGACTCTCATCGCAACTACCCCAGCGGGCCTGATCGAACACGACATCAGTCTGAACTCATCATATCCTTGGCTCGAGCACGATGATATCAACGACCTGAACCTCTCCAGCGACCGAATCGTTGCGACTTGGTCAACGGGAGAAGATTCGGGCTGGATTGTCAGCCGGCGCGGATATCTAACGCCATTTTCAGGCCCCGATGCGGGCTCAACAGGATTGCTATACATTTGGATCGCGGTAGCAATCCCTGTGGCAACCGGCTTGGTGGTTCTGAGTCTGGTTGCCTCGTCTTCTAAGAGAATGCAAGATTGGACCACCAAGAAGATTGGTAGTGAAGATGAGAAACGCCACCTCGCCAAGCGTAAAGCCAGGCAACACCGCAATCGGAAGTGACCCGGTCAGCAAGGTGATTCGTCGCAATCGCGACGTTGAACCGCGCCTACGGCGCGCTAACAGGCTCTTTACCGCCAGATACCGAGATATCGGCAACCTCATGTGGGATTGGCTGCGCGACGAGCCTGAAACCCATGCCATACGAAGCCCTTGACTTCTACGATGTGGATTCGCTACTGACCGAAGACGAGCGCATGATTCGCGACATGGTTCGCGACTTCGTCGACGAGGAAGTTCTCCCAAAGATCGAGCAAGCCTGCCGCGACGGTGTATTCCCTGATGAGTGGCGAGTGACGCTGGGCGAGATGGGAGTTCTCGGAGCGCCACTCGAAGGCTATGGCTGTCCTGGACTATCATACACAGCCTACGGAGTCATCTGCCGCGAACTGGAACGTGGTGACAGTGGCCTGAGATCCTTTGCAAGCGTACAGGGGAGTTTGGCGATGTACCCAATTTGGGAATTCGGAAGCGAGGAGCAGAAGCAGCACTACCTACCGAAAATGGCAAGCGGCGAGTGGGTCGGTTGCTTCGGGCTCACCGAACCTGATTACGGCTCAAACCCCGGTGATATGATCACCAAGGCCGAGGACAAGGGAGATCACTACCTCTTGAACGGCGCAAAAATGTGGATTACAAACGGGACAATTGCACAAGTTGCGATCGTCTGGGCAAAACTCGACGGCGAGATTCGAGGATTCATCGTCGAGAAGGACGACGAGGGATTCAGCGCCCCTGAGATGAAGGGGAAGCACTCGTTGAAGGCGAGTGTGACGAGCGAGCTCGTCTTCCAAGATTGCAAGATTCCAAAGGATAGACTCCTACCAGGAGTCAAGGGGCTTCGTGGGCCGTTTTCGTGCCTCAATAACGCCCGCTTTGGAATCTCTTGGGGCGCGGTCGGCGCGGCTCAAGCCTGCTTCGATTCGGCCCGGGATTACTCCCTGAGTCGAATCCAATTCACCCATCCAATCGCTAGTTACCAATTGGTTCAGAACAAACTCGCTTGGATGCTACGCGAAATCACCAAGGCGCAATTACTCGCCTTCCATTTAGGTCAGAAGAAGGATGCTGGAACTTGGATTCCTGAACATATCTCTCTGGCGAAGATGAACAATGTCGACATCGCATTAGAGATCGCTCGCGAGGCTCGCGATATACACGGCGCGAATGGGATTCTCGATGAGTATTGCATCATGCGACACATGGCGAACCTCGAATCGGTCAAGACCTACGAAGGCACACACGATATTCACAACCTGATTCTCGGGAAGCACATCACGGGCATCCAAGCCTTCACTCGTGAACTCTGATCGCGGGGGTACCCTCTGATGCGTACTGGTGTCAGAGGGTGAAGTTCATGAGCCATCTAATGAAAAAAAGATTCAATGGCACGCATTGAACAGTATCACAATACCGAGCAGGGTGCATCAACGGGATACTGGATGTTGGTATTCTCCGGCGTCATAGACAACGCCAAGAACTCAATGGAAGAATCTGTAAAGAGCACTGATGATGGTGGATGGAAAATAACTGCCTCTTTCTAATCATATGAGTCGTATACATCTCAATGGGCAGACTACTTTATGCAGGCTCAATGAGGTTGGTAAGAAGGCAATGTGGTGGATGCGAGAGAGGATCGAAGATGTGGGTTGGACTTTCAGAGTCATGCTCAATGAATTTCTAAAATTCAACATTGTTGGAATTTTCAATTCTGCCTTCGCTTTGGTGCTTTATGAGGTCCTTTACTGGGTCGATCTTTGGCCCGCCCACACAGCAGTAGCCGCTTGGGCGGTTTCAAGCGCAATAGGCAATGTAGAAGCCCACTTTATGCATTACAGATTCACATTCAATTCTACATTTTCCTATTTCAAAAGTCTGAATCGCGCCTTTTGGACATATTCGGGCCAACTGGTGGTCACAACATCATTTCATTATTTGATGGTTGAAGTTTTTCTCTTACATCACACATTTGCATGGTTCGTTAATACCTGTGTTTTTGGATACATCAACTTTCTATTGATTAGATGGATTGCTTTTCCTCCGGAGTATGATGAAAAATACCTCTACAATTAGGATAGGTATTTACTTCCCTAGGGAACATTACGCATACGTCATAAAGCGCCACTCATTATGACGTGCATGGACCTAACGACGCTCGATACCATCCGAATTGCCATTGGCGTGGTCATACTGTTGTATGTCGCCAATTGTATGCTTAATCAGAAGGTATGGATTCGTAAGACATTTTCATGGGGCACAAAGGAGGAATACCCAAAGATATTCCAGATGAATATCATTGGTGGGACATTAATTGGGATATTTTTGATAGCAAGTCCATTCTTATTCTGAAATGTCCCCTACGGAAGATGGCGGATACATCATAGAGGGGCTCCCTTAGTGATGAATATGGAAGATGGTGAGTTGTTCCGCCAGCGCATTATTGTTGTAGCAATATTATTGTTAATAATCGGGCCAATTTTACTTTATGTTTTCTTGGAAAGGGGGGCTGAAGATTTCACAGATTGGTTCTTCAATGGCATCATTGGATTAATGTTTACAGGATTCATATTTGTTTTCATTCCTACACAGTTTGGGAAACTGTACCATAAACTGTTCAATAAACAAGAAGAGTGAGCATATCATCTTCCCTAGCGTAGTTGACAGTCCTGTGTACAACGGTTAGATTGTTAATGGAATCTCCATTATCCAAATATCAAAATTTCCGGCACGATCAGAATGGAAAGCAATATATTTTCCATCTGCAGACCATGTTGGATGAGCATCAACACCCATTTGGTGCATGGTCAGTCTTTTTGTTTCGCCATCTAATAAGGAAAGTATGTGCAAATTAGAACTGGTAGAAGTTTGCTTATTGTAGACAATATAATCACCACTAGGATGCCATGCTGGGTAGCCATTCTGGTTATCATCAAATGTAAGCTGTGTTTCATTAAGTCCATCTGAAGTTATCATCCAAAGATGATTCACTCCTGTTTTATCACTCTCATAGACGATATAGTGACCGTCAAAAGACCAGCGACCACAATGTTCTCTTGCATCACTTTCCAAAACTTTTACAGCAGTTTCTAATGGATATCCTGATTCATTAACAGATATCTTCCATAGATCCATGGTGCCATCTCTATCCGAGTAAAAAATAATCTCTGAACCATCCGGACTCCATCGTCCAGAATCGTCAAATGAGGGATTATTGGTTAATCTGTATGTCTCTCCTGTTGATATGTTCGCAGTGAAAATTTCCATCTGAGTATTTCCTGCTTCGTCAATAACCCGTGAATTGAATACTACATGTGTTCCACTAGGGGAAGGGCCAGGGTATCCATGATACTCTTGTTCCGTAGATATTTTTGCAGGGTTAGTGACGCCAGGATTTAGATGATAGATTTCATACATTCTTGATTCTAGACCCTTACTTGATTTGAATAATAATTCGCCATCCAAATTAAACTCTGGCTGAATATCTTCAGAAGACCAGAAAGTCATCTGTTGAGGAAATAGGGCTGTCACGTTTACCTCAGTGAGGATTACATTTTGATATATTAATTCAATATTCAGGTCAACAGGTGATCCGTCTTCATCAGAAAAATGAGATGTATCGATATCGAAATCTGTGACGATACCCAATTCTTCAGTTGAATAATAATTATCGTTAATCCAAATCTCAATTTCCTCAGAAACAGTCATTATTGTTGTAATTGAAATTTGAACTTGACCTTCTATCCAGTCACCTTCTAATGGTGAATTAATTTCAATCTGAACTATGTTTTCATTACCAGTACTAGTACATCCTGTTAGTGCAGAAGTCAACATTAGAATTACAATAATCATCGGTTTTAGTTGACTCATATCTACCGGTAAGTACCTGTGCACTTAGTTATTTTACCAATGGTATCAACTAGAGTTCCCCTCTTGACGCCCGTATCATATTCGGTAGCGGATATTCTGTATACATCATATACCGAATTACTAATCAAAAAACATGCAGATTGCGCTTTTGATGCTCATACCTGTGGCCTTATTCTTTTTTGGCATGTCATCATACAACCTCTATCACGGTGGAGTTTTTGTTAAACAAAGAGGCTGGAAAACAAAGGAAGAATGGCCAATAACATTCTGGATAAGTGTCTTGTTCCCATATTTATGTGTACTATTTGCGCTGTGGGGAATTGTTGATCCGGATGGATTGTGGAGTTTTGTTAAGCTCGTTCTAGGACCATTGGAATTCTTCGGTATTGCCACGCCTTAGACCGATTATGACATCATCCAATGACTCCGGAACTCTCTGAGTATTCTTAGTAGCATCAAGTTCTTGACATAATGTGCACTCGTAATTGCATGGTGGAGCACGGATACGCGGACAAAGGCCATATCATGGCCGTAGAATTCGATAGGAAGATTATCGTTTACTGGTGGATAATGGCTAATTTTGGCCTTTTGGTGTCATTTATTGGAATCCCGTTGATGCTGATATGGATCCCATTTGGATGGCTTGCTCATATGAAACAGTATGAACATATGAGCGGGGGTCTAACCAACCGTTCACTCAACATGCGCATGGGTTGGATTTTCAAGAAACAGCAGAACATCGCTCTGGACAAACTTACTGACGTATCAATTTCCGAGGGGCCGGTTCTGAAAGCATTCGGTGTAGTCAAGATGCAGTTTGAGACAGCTGGTGCTGCACCATTCATCCTTACCGGGGTGAAAAACTCCGATCAGTTCCGTGACCTCGTTCTCCAGCAAAGAGACTCATTGGTTTCCGCCCCTCAACAGTCTGCATCTGCACCTTCAGATGACTCCAACAACGTTCTAGTCGAAATCAGGGACCTTCTGAAAAGCATAGACTCCAGACTCGAGTGATCGGTAGCGTTTCGATGCAAGCATAACACAGGTACACACTACTTTACGCAGGCATCATTCAGGCCTCTTCCTCTTCAAACATTAGTTGCTTGAGTATGTAAAACAAGAGTAAGATGAACAAGGCCCAGATGAAGCACATTTCCAACCATGCCCAGTAAAATCCGGGCTTAAGCATGAAATTAACAGAGGGTGCTGGTCTTGAATGGTTTCCCCACTGATTATTTCGGATACGTCATAGAGGTATGCCCCTTCGCAGGAGTATGGCGAGGAAGTTACTTTTCTTCCTGACTGCCATCATTTTGCTCCAACTAGTTCCAATTTCGCAAGGACAAAACATCATTCCTGAGGTTGAAGTTCAATGCGATCAGCCAGCACCGATTGATGTCTACCCAGGCGCGACTAGAACCACAATAATCTACTGTTCAATCCAGAACTCAAATCCTTACAATGTCAAAGTGGAGATGACTTACCAAGGAGGAGTGTTCGCACTTGCAGGTCCTGTCTCGGCCACTGTCGCTGCAGCTAGTGAAACAGAATTCCAGGTAGCTGTGAGGGGGGAACTTAGGCAACCGGTTGGATCACATCAAGTGACGGTTAACACCCAAGTAACAGAAGCTAGCGGGGCTCCAGTAAGCGCGATTACCCAACCAGAAGAAGTCAAACTATTGGTTGTCATTAAGCAGTTCTCTCGGTTACGCGTGGAGGCTACAGAATCCCTAGTTACGATGGGTGTTGGGAATGAAATAGACCTTGATTTTTTGGTATACAATGATGGAAACGACAGGGATAGGTTCAATCTCGAAATCTCAAATATAGAAGATTTGGAAGGTTCCGGTTGGTCAGTGATTTCGCCCATGAGTAGTGTTGAAATCGACTCATTAGCCCCTCCTGAAAAGGTAAGAATAACGCTGATTGCACCTCCTCAAATCTCTTCTAATAATTTCACAGTTCTGAGCAACGGAAGTCATCAGCAAGTGTTCAATCTGGAATTTATGGTAACGAGCGAATTTTCAGTTAGGAACGAAGGGGTCGCAAACTACCAAATCGCTGAAACGAGCATCAAACTGATCGAGCCAAATGATTCGTTAATTGCCCGTACACTAGCTTTTCCAAACACTATATTCTCAGTATTCACAATATGTTCCGCAGCACTATTCTTCAATTATTCAAGATTCAATACCAAATCACCTTTGGTGGCCACTCCGAATCTTCATAGATGAGTCACAGGTGGGCGGGTCGTCTAGAGGGTTATCTATGAGCATCGCAGTACTACTCAAACAGGTTCCAGACACGACCGCGAAGATCTCAGTATCTGCTGGTCGTGTCGACGAGAGCACAGTATCAAAATGGTCGATGAGCCCTTACGATGAGTACGCTCTCGAGTCTGCTCTTCAATTGAAGGAGAGCGGCGGTGGCGACATTGTCGCGATTACCGCCGGACCTGCTCGCTGCGAGAAGTTGCTTCGTGATGCAGCGGCCGTAGGAGCCGATACATTGGTTCACATCTCGGCTGAGAACATCAACGATCTCGACTCAACTCAGGTCCAGAAGTTGCTGGCCGCAGCCGTCGAGAAGATTGGTTCTTCAGTCGTCTTCTGCGGCAAGCAGGCTGCCGACACCAACGCCGGTTCCACCGGACCCGGCGTTGCCGAACTCATCGGAGCATCATGTGTCACCCTCGTCTCCGAGGTTGCAGCCGACGGCGCTGGTTACTCAGCCACTCGCCCAAGCGCCGCTGGCCAAGAGAAAGTCGGCGTTTCAGCCCCATGCGTCTTTGCTTTCGACAAGGGCATCACTGAGATGCGCCGACCAAATGTTCGTGGCATAATGATGGCCAAGAAAAAGCCGATTGAGACTTGGTCGGCCACTGATCTCGGCGTCGATATCGGCGCGGCCGCAGTTACAATTGACACACATTCCCCACCCGCAGAAAAGCCCCGAGGACAGAAGTTCGAGGGCGCCGATTCGGTGTCTACGGTTGTCGGAAAGTTGCGCGATGAGGCAAACGTGATTTGAGGAGGCGTTGGAATGGAATACACAGTCATAGCAGAGTCATCCGGAGATTCTCTCCACCCAATCACAGCTCAACTCGTTGGTGCCGCAAGTGCTCTCGGTTCCTCTCCTACCGTCGTCGTTCCTGGCGGGGTTGGAGCGGATGAGGCAGCCAGCATCGCTGGCGTATCGAAGGTCGTCTCGGTTGTAGGCGATTGCTTCGCGACCTTCGACGGTGGCGCTTGGGCCACCGCGATTGCGTCGCAGTGCTCAGGCGTTGTGCTTGCTGGTGCGACGCCGATTGGGCGCGAGGTCGCTTCGCGAGTTGCTGCTAAGCGCGGCGTACCTATTGTTCAGGATGCCACTGGCTTGGCCGCTGGCATTACCATCACCCGACCGATTTACTCTGGTAAGGCGGTCGAGACTTCGACTGTTACTGGTGAGTGCGTGATTACATTGCGCGCCAACGCCTTCGAGGCGGCTGGCGCTGGTGGCAGCGCGGCTGTCAACGTGGTTAACCAGAGCGCTGATGTTGGAATCGCTGTCAAAGAAGCCATCGCAAAGGCAAGTGAAAGGCTCGATGTTAGCGAGGCTGACATCATCATCTCAGGTGGCCGTGGAATTGGTCAGAAAGAGAACTTCGCTCACCTCGAAGAGGTTGCTGATATGATTGGTGCCGCTGTCGGTGCTAGCCGAGCGGTCGTCGATGAATGGGGCATGCCTCACTCGATGCAAGTCGGACAGACCGGCAAGACGGTGACTCCTTCACTCTACATCGCTGTTGGAATTTCTGGCGCGATTCAGCACCTTGCTGGAATGCGCTCGTCGAAGTATATCGTAGCGATCAACAAAGATCCTGACGCACCTATCTTCGGTGTGGCTGACTATGGCATCGTTGCGACTTGGGAAGAGGCAGTCCCTGCCCTCAAGGCCGCTCTTGCTGCTCTCTGAGTGCTCAGCCGCTACTGAATCCGAACGGTGACCATCGCTGTGGTCGCTGCTCCTTTGTCGTCAGTTACGGTCAATTCGAATGGATGAGTGCCAGCGCGAAGGCGGACACGGACTTGGGCTTGGTTTCCGATGACCTTGCCATTGGCGTCTTGCCACGCATAATTCACGATGTGACCATCGGGGTCGTAGGAGCGGGAACCGTCGAGAAGCATTGTTGCTGTACCGTCTGATTCAGCGGGGGTGGTTCTGTCTTCGCCCGCGTCTGCGATTGGTGGTAAATTGATGGCGCGGGCGGATGCTGAGAGGTCGGCGAGCAGGTCTGATTCTGAGACGATTGGGTCGCTCGTCGAAATTTCCATTTCTTCGGCCAGCGCGTCTATCAGACCTCCGGCATCGCTGGCGGATTCCGGCGGGGCGTCAGCCATTGCAATCTCATCCTCGCTGAGACCGCCGGCGAATTCGGTCGAACCCTGTGGAGTGAATTCGTATTCGAATGAAGCATCTTCGGGAATTCGAGGCTCGGCATCAGGGTCTAGCAGAACTATCGATGCTGGGTTCTGACCAGCCGGAGCCTCACCTATGACCGCGATTAGACCAGCGCCTAAATCGAGAATCGCGGTCACCAGTCCTTCGTGCTCGTAGGACCAAACTGTGGAGCCATCGAAGGCTATGCGTTTGGTGTGGAACCAAGTGCCGATGATTAGATCATCACCCCACTCGATGATTGTCGAAATTGGATTGTCAAATCGGGTGATTTCCTCTAACTCAGCGCCAACAATTCCGTGTATCACCGCTCCGTTCAGGCAACCGATGATTGCACCCGATTCAGTGGCGAGTAAACTTGTAGCACGCGCGGGCAACTCACTCATGTGAATCAGCCCGCGCTCGTGATCCCAGCATTCCATACGGTTCTCTGGCCGATCGTCGAGAGTCATACCCATCGAATCTCGACAGGCGAGTAGCACCCCATCGGGACGGAAAACAAGGTGAGATATTGTCTCGATATCGTCAGCATCGGCCGGTGATTCGTGAAGGATCTCTGCCAAAGCATCGGAGAGAATCAGAGTTCCATTCGTAAGACCTACTGCATTTGTCTCTCCATCGGCTGAGCCTGCCAATCTTTGCACCTCTCCATATGATTTGCGACTGGAAACCTCGCCTTCAGAATCGATGCGAGTAACTCCTCCAGCGGTGTCGGCTACCATCACATTCCCTCCACTCGCCGCGAGGATTTCGCAACCAGCAGCAATCTCGACCGCCCACAGAGGCTCGCCGTGAAAGGCTGTAACACCGGTGAGTTCTGATGCCGCGACAACTCCCTCACCAGAGGCGGTCAAGCCAACGA
>Ga0209035_10000432_pt1 | contig 16436 bp, 14 predicted proteins | sample MarorgKNORR_S2LV_6_FD_188220 | JGI IMG/M metagenome (GOLD analysis project Ga0209035, IMG submission 188220) | Marine microbial communities from the Southern Atlantic Ocean, analyzing organic carbon cycling - AAIW_A/KNORR_S2/LV (SPAdes) (version 2) | ecosystem: Environmental > Aquatic > Marine... | reverse complement strand
CAAAAAAAATCAAAATTTGAGTAATAAGTATCCATGATCTTCTTTGACCTAATACTCTAGACAAATATGTAATAGAAACATTATCTAGAATGGGGGCCCATAAAAATTTAATGGCATAGATCATACCCACCCACGCAAACATTGTAAGGTCAGTCATACTAATCTTGACTGAAGCCAGCCAAGCTGAAAGGCTGACAAATAATAATGGGTGAGGTAAGCCAGCAGAAAATCCCAAAAAAGTCATCCGAATTACTTCCGGCTTTAAATAGATTTTTAGACCTAGCTCTGTAACTTCTTTCTTACTTAAATTCATAATCATACTGATTAACTAATGGAGCATGATCCGAGAATTTTTGCTCTTTATAAACATAAGAATCCAAAACAGATCCTTCAAAATGGCTTGTTATAACTTGATAATCAATTCGCCAACCAACATTGTTCTGGTAGGCTTTTCCTCTATTGGACCACCATGTATATTCGTGCTCATTTTGATTGACTTCTCGAAAGCTATCAATACAAGATAAATCATCAAAAATAAAATCGAGCCAAGCTCGCTCTTCAGGTAAGCAACCAGAATTCTTTTGATTAGCTTTCCAGTTTTTTATATCTACTTCTTTGTGAACAATGTTTACATCACCACAGAATATATAGGGCTTCTTATTTTTAATGGTCTCCTTTAATAAGTCGCTGAATTGATCTAAAAATCGATACTTTAGATCTTGTCTTATCGTCCCAGTAGTGCCAGAAGGAAAATAAACTGAAGCAATACTGAAGTTATCAAAACTACATTCAATATACCTCCCTTCATTGTCAAACTCTTTTACACCAAGTCCTTCTGTAACTTTATTGGGTTGTTTTTTAGAAAAAATTGCAACACCACTATAACCTTTTTTCTCTGCTGTATGATGAAAGCAGTGGTAATTCTCAGGCCAATAAATAGTGTCCTTTATATCCTCTATCTGTGCCCTCACTTCTTGTAAACAAATCAGATCAGGGTCTTCTTTCTTTAACCAATCAAATAGGCCTTTTTTAGCAGATGCTCTTATGCCATTAACATTCAAAGTGATAATCTTCATAACTAAAAATATCTATGTAGTGGTAAACTATTTATAAACTACTTAAGTTTATATCGAATGGAAAACTACAAACAGGAATTTATTAATTTTTCACTAAGCCAAGGTGTCCTTAAGTTTGGTGAATTTGAACTTAAGTCAGGAAGAATTAGTCCTTATTTTTTTAATATGGGGCTCTTTAATACAGGAAGTACTATTGCAAAACTTGGGGACTTTTATGCTCAAGCATTAGTGAATGAAGGGAAAAACTTTGATTTATTATTTGGTCCTGCCTACAAAGGCATTCCAATTGTTACATCTCTAGCAAGCTCATTATCGAAAAATCATCATATAGATAAGCCCTTCACATTCAATAGAAAAGAAGTAAAAAATCATGGAGAAAAAGGTCAGCTTGTTGGGGCCCCAATTAAAGGAAAGGTACTTATTGTTGATGATGTAATTACAGCTGGAACTGCTATACATGAAGCAAGCAATTTGATTTCAGAACTCAATGGAGAGGTGATGGGAATACTTATTTCTCTAGATAGGCAAGAGAAGGGTCAAGGTGCACTGTCCGCCGTGGAAGAGGTATCTCAAAAACTTAATGTGCCGGTTATTTCAATTGTAACGCTGAATGATATTATTGAATATATTCTTGAAGATGGTGGAGAGCTCTCTCAGTTTATTGATCAAATCAAAAATTATCGAGAGAAATATGGCATCACTGCTTAGGATTGACCAGTGTGTCCAAAACCTCCATCGCCTCTCTCAGATTCATCAAACTCATCAACCACTCTAAATTGAACTTGCTCAATAGGAATAAACACCATCTGTGCCAATCGTAAACCCGGTTCGATGAGTATTTTGTCTTTTCCACGATTCCAACATGAAATATAAACCTGTCCTTGATAATCTGAGTCAATCAATCCAACAAGATTGCCTAGAACTAATCCTTTTTTATGCCCTAATCCAGAACGAGGTAATAAAACGGCTGCAAGACTTGGGTCATTGATATGAATTGCTATACCGCTAGGTATTAATTCTGTCATACCTGGCTCTAACTCGATGCTCTTATCAATGCATGCCTGTAAATCAATTCCAGCAGATCCATCCGTTTGATAATCAGGTAGGCTGAATTCTTTACTGATCCTAGAATCAAGAACTTTTAAGTCGATACTTTTTTTCATAGTCATTATTTTAATATTTTTATCTCCATCTCTCTAGAAACATATGCAAAATCTTTTTTTCAACAGGGGTTGCTATGTTAACCTTCTCTTGGTATAAAACCTCACCTAGAATCAAATTTATTGATGGAAGAAATAGAAATGTCTAAAATATGTCAAGTCACAGGCAAGAAAACCACAAGCGGGAACAATGTATCGCATGCGAATAATAGAACTCGTAGAAAGTTTTTTCCCAACCTTCATACGCATCGTATTTGGGTTGAGAGTCAAAATAAATTCGTAAAATTACGAATAACAAAAAAAGGACTCAGGACCATCGATAAACTAGGTATTGATCATGTGTTATCAAACCTAAAAGAATATGGGGAAAATGGATAATGCGCGAAAAAATAAAACTTGTCTCATCAGCAAAAACAGGTCATTACTATACAACGACTAAAAATAAGAAAGAACATCCTGATAAAATGGAAACTAAGAAATTTGATCCCACTATTAGAAAGCATGTTCTTTATAAAGAGTCTAAAATTAAATAATTCTATCTTGGAACTAACTGTGCATAATTACCTTTATGCCAGAATTACCAGAAGTTGAAGTAACCAAAAGAGCGTTAGCTCCACATATAGTAGGCAATACTATCGAAAAAATCATTATTAGAGATGATCGTCTACGATGGCCTATTAATTATCATTTATTAAAAAAATTAGAAAATAAGAAAGTTATTTCTTTATCTAGAAGAGGAAAATATATTTTTATTAATAGTGAGGAAGGCACGGCTATGATTCATTTAGGTATGTCAGGCAGCCTGGGCGTCTTAGATCAAAACACTATCCCAAAAAAACATGATCATTTTGATCTTCAATTGGAAAATCAAAAGATAGTTCGATTTAATGATCCCAGAAGATTTGGCTGCTTTGAATGGGCAGGTAAAAATCCTGAAAATCATAAATTAATATCTCATTTAGGCTTAGAACCTTTAGAACAAGAGTTTACTGGGGATTATCTATATCAAGTCAGTCGTAATAGAAATACTTCCATAAAAGCTTTGATTATGAATGCTTCTATTGTTGTTGGTGTGGGTAACATCTATGCCAATGAATCTCTTTTTATCAGTGGTATTCATCCCAAAAGAATGGCTAAAAATATTGCTAAAACCAGATACAAAACTTTATCTGAATCAATACAGAAAATACTAAAACAATCCATTAAACAGGGCGGTACCACACTAAGAGATTTTTCTTTCACTTATCAAGAAGAAAAAATTGGATACTTTAAGCAGAACTTATTCACATATGATCGAGAAAATAAAAAATGCAAACAGTGTGATGGAATAATTAAGAGAATAGTTCAATTAGGACGAAGCACTTTCTATTGTGTTAAATGTCAGCATTAAAGAACTAATAAAAATCTATTTCTGAATTTACAATTAATGCTCTTGGATCAGAAGATGCCTTTACCGAACCATCAGATTTTTTATAAGTAACAACCTGCATATTTCCATAATCTCCAATTTCTTTTAAAGAATGGCCTTTAGATATCAGGCTAGTAATAACCTCCTGACTGAAAGCATCTTTCTCATGATGAATTTCATCTGGTAAATATTGATGATGAAATCTTCTTCCTGATGTCATCTCATTAGCATCAGCTCCTTCAGTCCATGAAATTAAAGACAACAATACCATTGTAATAATCTTAGCACCGCCAGGTGTTCCCAAAATAGCAAGATCATCTGTCGATTCAATAAAAGTAGGGCTCATACTAGACAGCATTCTTTTATTCGGAGCTATGGAATTAGCTTCACCATGGACCAAGCCATATCTATTTGGAGCAAAAGCTTTAGCAGAAAAATCATCCATTTCATTGTTTAAAATAAATCCTGCAGATGGAAGCATATAACCCGATCCAAACCAGGTATTAATAGTCTGGGTGGTAGAAACACGATTTCCATCTTGGTCTAAAATAGAAAAATGAGTGGTCTCTGTACCTTTTTCTTTCGGATCTACTTCATAAGATTTACCGATCTGTTTGCTGGGTGTGGCTTGATCTAAATTAATACTAGAAGAATGTTTGATTGCGTGGTTTCTACCAATAAGTTTTAAAATAGGCACTGCTACAAAATCGGGGTCACCTAGATACTCCGATCGATCTTTATAAGCCCTTCTCATCGCCTCAGTAATTAAGTGGACAAACTCATCCGTATTCATGTCTCTATAATTATATTGAGAAATAATATTTAAAATTGTTGCAATCGTGGTTCCACCCGATGAAGGAGGAGGGGCAAGTGTTAACTGATAATTTGAAAACTTAACCTGAAGAGGTTTTCTTTCTACTATCTCATAATTTTCAAAATCATTGATAGTCCATATAGAGCCACTTTCATTGGATTCTTCAACCATAGTTTTAGTAAGCTCGCTGTTGTAAAAACCATCATGCCCTTGGCTAGCAATAACCCTTAAGGTATTAGCTAACTCAGGTTGCTTAATCAATGTACCAACTTCTGGAATCTCACCCTCACTAGTAAAAATCTCTATAAATTTTGGTGACATTACATCTATTGCTATAGCAACCTTAAGAGCTGTAATGAATCTCTCATAAACAGGGAACCCATTCTCTGCTAGAGCAATAGCTGGAGCTAAAACTTGATCAAGTCGTAACACTCCATAGTTTTCTGAAACATGAGCCAAGCCTGCAGCTAAACCAGGTATTCCAGCCGCTAATGTCCCATCAAGAGACACTCGAGGTATTACATTTTTGAATTCATCAAGATACATATCTGAATCAGCCTTGCCTGGCGCTTTCTCTCTAGCATCAACAAAAATCTTAAATTGATCAGATTCACGATGTAAGAGAAAAAAAGCTCCTCCACCTATACCAGAGCTGTATGGCTCTACCACTGATAAAACAGAACTGACAGCTACAGCTGCATCGAATGCATTGCCACCTTGATTTAAAATATCATAGCCAGCTTGCGTTGCTAGAGGGTGTGCGGATGCAATTGCTGGAGAAGTAGGGCTAACATTAACAGCAAAAGAACTAAAAGAAATAACATAAGAGACAATAATAAAATACTTTAAATTATTGATTATCTTAAGCATCTAACTATTTACTATATTTTTTATTCAATGCGCTCTGAACAACTGGGTGAACGAAGCCAGTGATATCTCCACCTTCTTGGGCGATCTGCCTAATCAATGAAGAGGATATAAAAGCATTTTGGTCGCCACTGCTTAAAAATATGGTTTCAATATCATCCGCTAATCTTTTATTCATGCTTGCAAGCTCAAATTCATATTGCCCATCTGCTGGTGATCTCAAGCCACGAACAATAACATGTGCGTCTGACTGTTTAGCAAAATCAATTGTCAGACCACTGTATTTCTTAACTTCAATATTACTAAAAGCATTCAGAACCTCATTGACCATATGCAATCGTTCATCAATATCAAATAATGGGCTTTTCTCAGGGCTCGAAGCAACTGCAACCAATAAAGTTTCAAACAGTGTAGAGGCCCTTCTGATAATTTCAAAGTGACCATTGGTGATTGGATCAAAAGTGCCAGGATATACAGCAATCATCTCTCTCTCCCTTTTAATAACTAATTACAACAAAGAAGATAATAATATACCTTTCCTGCTTTTGATTCTCTATATATGTTCCATAAAGATCTATCCAGTCCTATCTCTAAAGCTATATTAGACTCATAATAAACAAAGCCTTTTTTTGAAATCCAATTATTCATAAGAATTAAATTTAGGATTTGATCAATTGAATAGTCACCATAAGGTGGGTCTAAAAAAATAAGATCAAAACTGGTTTCTTTATTTTCCTGCTCAAGAAACTGAATTGCATCAATGTGGATATTCTCACAATTATTGAATTTAAATCTCTCTAATTGTTGAGCTAATGCAATACTAGCTTTTTTTGACTTCTCAATGAATGTAACACTTTTGGAGCCCCTGGATAAGGTTTCAAGACCTAAAATACCTGACCCAGCAAAAAGATCTAACACTCTAGTATTTGGAATAATTGTCTGCAACCAATTAAAAAGGGTTACTCTAATCCTATCTGTTGTTGGTTTAATGCCTTCTTCCACTACCTTAATCTTACTATTTCTAAGCGAACCCCCTATGATTCTAATTGTTTTATTTGTATTCATATCATTCTATTATATAGCGCATTTTTATACTAAATACCCTAATATTTTTGGTATTTATATACCATCTATTCCATTGATTTATAATGGTTTTTATCATTTTCTTTCATTATTTTTAGCACTCGAGTGCATAGAGTGCTAAAATTATGCTCTTTTTTAAGAAATTATGACAACAGAACTAACATTAAAAAATGAACTGATGCTAGCAGGCCCAATGGGGAGCCTGGAAGCTTATATTAGTATTGTCAATCAAGCGCCACTTCTCTCGAGAGATGAAGAAAGAGAGCTCGCTTACCAATACCAAAATCATAATGATCTGGACGCTGCAAGAAAACTTATTATGTCGCAACTTCGTTTTGTAGTGCATATTGCCAGAAGTTATAATGGTTATGGTTTATCGCTTGCTGATCTTATACAGGAAGGGAATATTGGTCTTATGAAAGCGGTGAAAAAATTTGATGCCGATCGTGGAGTTAGGTTAGTTACTTATGCGGTACATTGGATAAGAGCAGAGATGCATGAGTTTATTTTTAGTAACTGGAAAGTGGTCAAGGTTGCGACTACCAAGGCACAAAGAAAGTTATTTTTTAACTTAAGGAAATCCAAAAAGAATCTGGGTTGGTTAACCAAGCAAGAAACTGAGTCTATTGCGAGAGATCTTGGGGTAAAACCAAAAGAAGTCACGACTATGGAACAACGATTTGCCTCTAAAGACATGGCTTTTGATGGCAAAGATACTGAAGACGACTTCACTGCTCCGTCAGGCTTTCTTCCTGCACCTAATTCTGATCCTGCTGAAGCGATTGAAAGTCATAACTGGCTTGAAGAAAATACAACTCTACTAACACAAGCTATGAAAGGGTTGGATAAAAGAAGCAGAGAAATTATCACTGCTCGATGGTTGAATGACGAAAAACTAACGTTAAAAGTGTTGGCTCAAAAATACAGCATTTCCTTGGAAAGAGTAAGACAGTTAGAAGAAAATGCCATAATGAAGCTTCGTGAAACCCTCACACAAGCTTAAACAAAAAAGAGAAGTCACAAGTTTCGTCCGCAGAGCTGGGAGGATAACTTCTGGGCAAAAAAATGCATGGCAATACTATTGGGAACTATATGGAATTCAAAATACAAAAGAAATTATTGAGACAACCAATATTTTTAATAACTCCAATAGAAAACTAATAATTGAAATTGGTTTTGGTAATGGAGAAATCTTAATCGACAGTGCCCTAAGAAACCCAGATGATAATTTTATAGGTATTGAAGTGTATGAGTCAGGAATTGGACAGTGTTTAATTCAACTATCAGAAAAAAAATTGAGCAATGTAAGGCTAATTAATGAAGATGCAAAACATATTTTAAATCATAGTTTTAAGGATCAAGCCATTGATCAAATTAATATTTTCTTTCCAGATCCTTGGCCAAAAAAAAAGCATCATAAGAGGAGGTTAATCAATCAAGAGTTTATCCTTCTAATTGGAAAAAAATTAAAGAAAAATGGATGTATCAATATCGCTACTGATTGGGATGATTACGCAGAACAAATTATTGATGTGTTTAACAAGAGTAACCTTTTCAAGAAAACCAATAACCTAAGACTTAATCTGGAAACAAAGTTTGAGAAAAGAGGATTAAAGTTAGGACATAAGATACAAAAATTTACCTTTCAGCTCCTTTAACGTTCTAACTCTCTTCAGAGCCAAGCTTTATCATTGGAGCAGATAAGCTGCTGGAGCCTTGCAGATAGCGATCTATCGATAGAGCCGCGCCTCTGCCTTCATTCATAGCCCAAACCACGAGCGATTGTCCTCGTCTACAGTCTCCTGCCGAGAAAACTCCTTTTTTACTCGTCTCAAACGAGCCATGAGTTGCTGAAATATTATCTTTCTCATCCATATTAATACCCATTTGATTAATTAATGTTTGCTCTGGTCCAATAAAACCAAGAGCTAGAAAGACCAAGTCTGCCTCCCAAAATTTTTCTTTACCCTCAATAACATTCATTTCAAACCCTCCGTTATTCTTTTGCCATTTTACTTCATTCGTTTTTAAACCAGTGACATTATGCTTAGTATCAAAAATAAATTCTTGGCTGAGGGTTGCATATTCTCGTGGATCATTACCAAACCGTTTTACAGCCTCTTCATGACCATAATCAGTCCTATGAATTACAGGCCATAGTGGCCATGGGTTGAGAGAGTCTCTTTCAATAGGAGATTCATCTAGTAATTCTAAATTAATCAAACTCTTGCAACCATGTCTAATAGCTGTGGCAATGCAATCAGTGCCCGTATCGCCACCTCCAATTACAATTACATTTTTATCTTTTGCATCAATATAGTTACCATCAGATAAAGAGCTATTTAAAAGACTTTTGGTGTTTTGTGTTAGAAAATCCATAGCAAAATGAATGTTCTTACTATCTCTTCCAGGTATTACTAAATCTCTCGGTATGGTAGATCCCGTAGCAATTAATACAGCATCAAACGATTGCAGCACTGTCTCAGATTCTATATCAATACCAATATTGGCATTGGTCTTAAAAATAATGCCTGAATCTCTCAAGAGACTTACCCTCCTGTTCACCACGCTCTTGGATAGCTTCATATTTGGAATACCATACATAAGCAAACCACCAATGCGATCTTCTCTTTCAAATACAGTAACTGAATGACCAACTCCATTGAGCTGATCTGCTGCAGTTAACCCCGCAGGACCAGAACCTATAATAGCAATAGATTTATCCGTTCTCTTATCAGGTATATTAGGTTTGATCCAACCTTCTTCAAAACCAATATCGACAATAGAATTTTCAATATCTTTGATGGTTACTGCTGGCTCATTAATACCAAGAACACAGGCACCTTCGCATGGAGCCGGGCAAACCCGACCCGTGAATTCTGGAAAGTTATTGGTTTTTGATAATCGTTCCAACGCTTCTCGCCAGCGTCCCTTATATACCATATCATTCCACTCAGGAATTAAATTATCGATAGGGCATCCATGATCCGATTCACAAAAAGGAATACCACAATTCATACATCGAGCGCCTTGTAGTTTTAATTTATCTTTATTCGGTGGGGTATAAATTTCATAATAATCAAGACTTCTCTCAGATGCATCTCGCCAAGGTCTTTTCAGCCTTGGGAACTCCATAAATCCTGTAGGTTTACCCATTTTAACTTCCTCGCCTTTTCGACTTTCGATCTTCAATGTCAAAAGTGGATTCTATCTCTTCATTGTGCTCAGTTCTTTCTTGTAACACTCTCTTATAATCCGTTGGCATAACTTTTACAAAGTGAGATAAAACACTTGGCCATTCATTGAGTATATTTTCTGCAATTTCTGAAGAGGTATAACGATAATGTAGTTCGATCAGCCTTAAAAGCTCTGCAATACTTTCTTTATCTTCAACTGCTTCTAATCCAACCATGCCACTATTACAATTTGATTCAAAATTATTATCCGGATCATAAACATAGGCAATACCACCCGACATTCCAGCACCAAAATTAACCCCTGTTGGTCCAAGAATAACCACGCGTCCTCCCGTCATATATTCGCAAGCATGGTCGCCTACCCCTTCAACTACAGCTCTAGCTCCACTGTTTCTAACACAAAATCTTTCTGCCGCCCTGCCTCTAAAAAAACCAATCCCAGCAGTTGCTCCATACAATGCAACATTGCCAATGATGATATTATTCTCCGCCTTAAATACACTTTCTATGGGTGGAGTAACAATTATTTTTCCTCCTGATAACCCTTTACCAACATAGTCATTTGAGTCCCCTTTTAAATTAAAACTGATCCCTCGTGACAAGAAAGCACCAAAGCTTTGTCCTGCTGAGCCTTGAAAATAAACATTAATAGTATCGTTTGGTAATGCTTCTTCGCCCCATGCCTTAACAACCTCATTGCTTAACATTGCACCTGTTGCTCTATTTTGGTTTGTAATAGGAAGTGATATTTCTATTTTTTCCTTAGACTTAATGGAAGCTTTAGAGGATCTAATTAAATGACGATCCAACACATTTTTAATATTATGATCCTGCTCTATTGTTTTAATGACACCTACATTGGGCCTTAAATCTGTGGCTTTCTGAAGCAGGAGACTAAGATCAAGGTGACTTCCCTTCCAGTGACCAATCGCAGTATTAGACTCCAATAAATCAACTCTTCCGACTAATTCATCAAAAGTTTTAATTCCTAGTCTTGCCATAATCTCTCGGGCTTCTTCAGCAACCATAAATAAATAATTAATTATATGCTCGGGCTGTCCTGTAAATTTTTCTCTAAGAATTTTATCCTGTGTAGCAATGCCCACAGGGCAAGTGTTAAGGTGGCATTTTCTCATCATGATACAACCCATGGTAATTAAGGGTGCAGTAGAAAATCCCATTTCTTCCGCTCCTAATAATGCAGCAATAATTATATCTCTACCTGTTTTAAGACCGCCATCAGTTTGGATTTTGACACGACTTCTAAGATTATTTAACACAAGAGTTTGGTGAACTTCTGCTACACCTAATTCCCAAGGTAATCCTGCATTCTTTATGCTTGTAAGTGGAGAGGCCCCTGTGCCACCAACATCACCTGAAACAACTATATGATCTGCATGCGCTTTTACAACACCTGCTGCAATAGTGCCGATACCGACCTCGGATACTAATTTGACACTCACCTCAGCTTTTCGGTTAGCATTTTTCAAATCAAATATTAATTGCGATAAATCTTCAATTGAATAAATATCATGATGTGGAGGAGGGCTGATTAAGCCCACGCCAGGAGTGGAGTATCTTATTGAGGCAATCTTTTCATCCACTTTCCTTCCTGGTAATTCGCCCCCTTCCCCTGGTTTAGCACCTTGTGCGATCTTTATTTGTAACTGCTTAGCGTTAGCGATATAAGAGGCCGTCACACCAAATCGTCCAGAAGCAATTTGTTTGATCGCAGACGATTTGGAATCCCCATTGCTTAGTGGTTGAAATCGACTGGGATCTTCTCCTCCTTCACCACTATTGCTTTTTCCACCAATTCGATTCATTGCAATGGCTAAGGTTTCATGTGCCTCTGAAGATATGGAGCCAAAGCTCATAGCGCCTGTATTAAAACGTTTAACAATTGAACTCGCTGGCTCAACTTCTGAGATGTCAATTTGTTGATCTTTTGCAATTACTTGAAAACTCAACAAACCCCTAAGACTCAAAGATTCTTCAGCTTGTGTATTAGCTATGCTTGCAAATTTTTTATAGGCAGACTGATCATTCATCCTAGCTGCATATTGAAGGGACCATACAGCTTCTGGGTTCCAAGCTTTTTTCTCTCCCTTACTTCTCCAATGATACTCTCCTGGATTAGGTAAGCTTTTACTAATTAAATTCTTATTATTTGAAAACCCTAACTTATGCCTTCTAATGGCCTCATCTTTTAAAATATTGAACCCAGAACCTGAAACCCTCGAAGCAGTTCCATTAAAGCAGAGTTCGATCACATTATTGGCTAACCCGACAGCTTCAAAGATCTGCGCACCTTTATAAGACTGTAGAGTTGAAATTCCCATTTTTCCCATAACCTTTAGTATTCCCTTAACAGCAGCCTGTCTATACGCATCAATAAGCTCAATATCATCTGTCAGAGGTATTCTGTTTTCAGGCCCTCGATGATGGTGTGAGTGCGCTATCAATCCATCATCTCTTGCTTGTAATATTGCTCCAAATGCTAGATAAGGATTAATTGCATCTGCACCATAACCAAATAACAGGCAGAAATGATGAACTTCTCTAGCTTCAGCTGATTCAACAACAATACCTACTTGAGTTCTCTTAGCAATCTTAACCAAATGATGATGCACTGCTCCACAAGCCATTAGTATAGACATTGGAGCCTTATCATTCTTAGCCATTCGATCTGATAAAACTATAAAACTGAAACCCTCATCAACTGCTTTTTCAGCCTCACTACATAATTGTTTAATCCTTATTTGTAGCGACTCTTTAGAACCTTCAGAAGCATCGAAAGTAATATCAAGTGTTTTTGATCTTTGGCCAGCGTAATTAAGATGTTTAATTGCAGCAAGGGCAGTATCAGTTAGTATTGGGTTTTCTACCAGTAATCTGGCTGCATGCTCTTGGGTCGGCTCCACTAAATTTCTTTCAGGGCCAATATAACACTCTAAAGACATTATGATTTTTTCTCTAATCGAATCAATAGCGGGATTGGATACCTGAGCAAACAATTGTTTGAAGTAATCAAAAAGTAGCCTTGGTTTATCGCTTAAAACAGCAAGAGCAGAATCATTCCCCATCGAACCCAATGGATCTCTTAGATCATGCACCATAGGTAAGAGAATAAACTCAAGAGTTTCAGAGGTATACCCAAATGCTCGCATTCTTTGCAGTAGTTCTTCTTGAGAATATCTTCCGGGTATTCTACTAGTTTTAATATTTCTAAAAATAAGTCGATTTTGAACAAGCCAATCCCTATAAGGATGTTTTGTAATAAGTGGGTTTTTTACCTCTTCATCTGAAAGAACCACGCCTTTTTTAAAGTCAATTAAAAAGATTTTGCCCGGCTCTAATCTACCCTTAACTAGGACTTCATCCTCAGGTATTGGTAAAACACCTACCTCGCTAGCCATAATGACTTTTTGATCCTTAGTAATATAATATCTACTAGGTCTAAGACCATTTCTATCAAGGATAGATCCAATAACATCTCCATTGGTAAAAGTTATACAGGCAGGTCCATCCCAAGGCTCCATCAAGGTAGATTGATACTCATAATAAGCCTTTCTTTCATCAGTTAATGTTTTCTTTTTTTGCCAGGCTTCAGGAATCATCATCAGGATTGATTCTTCAATGCTTCTCCCATTCATATATAGAAATTCAAGAGCATTATCAAAATTACCAGAGTCTGAACAGTTGGGTTCTATTATTGGGAAAAGATCAGTAGTATGTTTGCCGAAAACTTTAGATGTAATATTACCTTCCCTTGCTTTCATCCAATTATTATTACCTTTAATCGTGTTGATCTCCCCATTATGGGAAATCAACCTATTGGGCATAGCTCTGTCCCAACTAGGAAAAGTATTGGTGGAAAAACGCGAATGAACCATACCAAAATGAGATTGATAATCATCATCTTGTAAATCCAAATAAAATTTCGAGAGTTGATCACAGGTCAGCATGCCTTTATAAACAATTGTTTTAGATGAAAGACTACAAATATAAAACAGGTCTGACTCTTTTAGATCTGGATTCATCCTCAATTGATTGCTGGTATTTTTTCTAACCAAATAGAGCTTGCGTTCAAAATCCTGTTGGTTAATACCTTGACTATTATTTAGTAGTAGTTGCTCTATATTAGGCATTGCTGCAATTGCTGAATCTCCTAAATTAGCACCTTTAGTATTCAAAGGGACGTTTCTCCAGCCTATAATTTTTAGATTATATTCGTTACATTTCTGTTCTATTTTTTTCTTACAATAATCTCTTTCATCTAGATCCTGGGGAAGAAAAATAATACCAGTCGCATATAAATGAGGCTCTGTTGTCTCAATATTAAAATCATTCTTGAGTATATTTTGCAAGAAAGACAAAGGCATACCAGTTAATATTCCTGCACCATCTCCAGTATTTTTTTCAGCTCCTCTTGCCCCTCTATGATCCATATTCTCTAGAACAGTCAGAGCATCTGTGACAATGCCTCTGCTTTGATGACCCTCTATATTGGCAACAAAACCTAAGCCACAGTTATCTTTCTCAAACTGAGAGTCATAAAGTCCAACCTTATTTTTTGGCTTCAAATACATAGATAATTTAGCTTTTTAAGAGTTCTTTTGAAAAAATCGAGAATCAACAATTCAGAAAATAAATTGCATATCAAGAACAACAAAAACCATCATATCATTTTTTGAATATTTTTTCTCTAAGCTATGTATTATATGGAGAGAAAATATTTTTTAGGGTGTTCTAACAAGGAATCAAATGAATGAATTCAACTTAATTATAACAACCATCAATTCTATCCTATGGAATGATTATACTCTTTATGCTCTTCTATTAACTGGAGTGGTTTTTACTTTATGGAGTGGATTTTCACAATACTATGCACTTACACATGGAGTGAAAGTAATCAGAGGAGATTATGATAAAGCAGATGATCCAGGAGCAATTTCCCACTTTCAGGCACTCTCAACCGCATTATCAGCAACGGTGGGATTGGGTAATATTGGTGGCGTAGCCCTTGCAATTTCTTTAGGTGGTCCTGGAGCAGTTTTTTGGATGTGGGTTGTTGGCTTCCTTGGTATGGCTATCAAATTGACAGAAGTGTCATTAGCTATGATTCATAGAGATACTTCGAATAAGGATAATCCCAATGGAGGGCCAATGTGGGTAGTAGAAAGAAACCTGATTGGTAAGTCATCTATCATTGTCTTTTTTGGTAAATTAATTGCTGGAATTTTTTGTACTGCATTGATACTGAACACAATAACAGCTGGCAATATGTTTCAAGCCTGGAATGTGGCCAACTTAACTCAATCATATTTTGGTGTTCCTACAATTGTTACAGGGTTTATCTTAGCTATCTTAGTCGGTGCTGTGATAATTGGCGGTATTAAAAGGATTGGTGCTGTGGCATCAAAATTGGTTCCATTTATGCTTGTATTATATGTCATAGCATGCATCTTTGTACTCTCAGTCAATCTGGGTCAAATACCAAGTATGTTGGCCTTAATAGTCACTTCAGCATTTGAACCACTAGAGGCTAGCAATGCTTTTATTGGGGGTACTGCTGGTTATGCATTTATGTATGGCATGCAAAGAGCTTTGTTCTCAAATGAAGCAGGCCAGGGCTCTTCGGCTATTGCCCACTCCGCTGCTAAAACCGATGAACCAATCAGAGAAGGTGTGGTTGCCGGTCTAGAGCCATTTATCGATACTATTGTGGTCTGCACTATGAGTGCTTTAGTCATTCTGGTTACAGGTATATGGAATAGGCCAGCTGAAATCATCCTGGATCAAGCCACATTTACCCAAACCTCAGAAAATGTATGGTCACTCGAGAGCAATGGATCTGCCATGGGCTCATTGCAAAATGGCCAGAGAGTATTTTTTGTCTATGAAGGAAACCTTAATCCTGAAACTGGGAACAAACTACAGAAAGTTTATGGAACGGTTTTGCAAACTAAAGGTGTAAATTCTATTTCATGGAATCCTATAGAAAGTAGCAGTAGACCTGTCAATAATGATAATGGGATCTACCTAGACTATGTCGGTGCAACACTAACGGCTGCAGCTTTTGATAAAGTATTACCTGGCCTAGGTAAATGGCTTGTTACACTGGCTTCTTGGTTGTTTGCTATCTCAACCATGATTTCATGGAGCTATTATGGAGAAAAAGGAGTTGTTTATTTAATGGGAGAAAAAGGAGTCTTTCTCTATAAAATTATGTTTTGCATCCTTGTTGTTCTATCAACCACAGGGTTTATTCAGACTGATGCTGAACTAAATATGTTTGCTAATCTTGGAACCGGTTTTTGTATTATAGCCAACCTTCCTATTATATGGTTGTTCGGTTATCAAGCTATGTCATCTTATAAAGAGTACATACAAAAACTAAAAGCGGGGGAATTCACCGGGAGTTAAAAATATGAAAAAAGAAATCAAGATTAAGCCTTTTTGGTATTCAGATATTTGGTTGTTTCCAAAACTGATTACTATTATCACTACTCTAGACAAAGAGGGGAATGTTAATGCTGGTCCTTATTCTCATATCATGCAATATGATGTTATGACGAAAAACCCAAGAATGATTGTTGGTTTTCGCCAAGACTCTCATTCTTTTGTGAACATTTGTGATACAGGTGAATTTGTGATTAATTGTCCTAGTGCTTCCCACTTGGATGACATGATGGAAACAGCTAAATTCTATCCAGAAGGCGTCAATGAGTTAGAGTTCACAAAGTTTACTCAAATTCCATCTTTAAAGGTAAAGCCTCCGAGCTTAAAAGAGTGTCCACAAATTGCTGAATGCACTGTTGATGAAAT
>Ga0209035_10000431_pt1 | contig 16446 bp, 20 predicted proteins | sample MarorgKNORR_S2LV_6_FD_188220 | JGI IMG/M metagenome (GOLD analysis project Ga0209035, IMG submission 188220) | Marine microbial communities from the Southern Atlantic Ocean, analyzing organic carbon cycling - AAIW_A/KNORR_S2/LV (SPAdes) (version 2) | ecosystem: Environmental > Aquatic > Marine... | reverse complement strand
ATTAGCACTCCCCTATGGAGACTGCTAAAATTGCAATCTTTAAAATAAGGGATTGATTTAAAAAGATGATAACAAATTGAGGAGATTATAGATGAATATTCGTCCGCTTCAAGACAGAGTAATTGTAAGACGCATGGAAGAAGAGAAAACTTCACCAGGCGGAATCGTTCTACCTGATAGTGCAACTGAGAAACCAATAAAAGGTGAAGTTGTTGCAGTAGGCAAGGGTTTAGTTCAAGAAAATGGTGATTTAAGACCATTGGATTTAAAAGTAGGGGATGAAGTTCTCTTTGGTAAATACAGTGGAACAGAGATCAAACTGGATGGAGAAGAACTACTTGTAATGAAAGAAGATGATGTAATGGCAGTATTCGAAGGCTAATGCATCAAAATAATTTAAATATATATATTAATTAAAAGAGGAATAATCAAATGGCTGCTAAAGAAGTAAAGTTTGGTGATAGCGCTCGTCAAAGAATGCTAGCTGGTGTAAACGTTCTTGCTGATGCTGTAAAAGTTACGCTTGGACCAAAAGGAAGAAATGTTGTTTTAGATAAGAGTTTCGGAGCACCTACTGTCACTAAAGATGGCGTGTCGGTTGCAAAAGAAATTGAATTGGAAGACAACTTTGAAAATATGGGTGCACAAATGGTTAAAGAAGTGGCATCCCAAACATCAGATATTGCTGGAGATGGAACAACAACTGCAACGGTTCTAGCCCAATCTATTTATAGAGAAGGGTTAAAATCAGTATCAGCTGGTTACAATCCAATGGATCTTAAGCGAGGTATTGATAAAGCAACAGCTGCTGTTATCGAGAATCTTCAATCAATTTCTTCTCCTTGTACCGAAAATGATTCAATTTCACAGGTCGGTACTATATCTGCGAATTCTGATTCTGCAATTGGTGAAATAATAGCTCAATCTATGGAAAAAGTGGGTAAAGAGGGAGTCATAACTGTTGAAGAAGCATCTGGTCTTGAAAATGAACTTGATGTTGTAGAAGGTATGCAGTTTGATCGTGGCTACCTTTCTCCTTACTTTATCAATCAAGCTGACAGTCAAAGTGTTGAGTTAGAGGATCCATTCATACTTTTATTTGATAAGAAAATTTCAAATATTAGAGATCTTTTGCCATTGCTCGAAGGTGTTGCTAAATCTGGAAGACCACTGCTTATTATTGCAGAAGATATAGAAGGTGAAGCTCTAGCTACATTGGTTGTCAATAATATCAGAGGTATTGTTAAAGTTGCGGGTGTAAAAGCACCTGGTTTTGGCGACAGACGAAAAGCGATGTTACAAGATATCGCTATTCTTACTGGTAGCCAAGTTATTTCTGAAGAGGTTGGATTGAGTCTAGAAAAAACAACCGTGGAAGATCTAGGAACAGCAAAAAAAGTTCAAATCACTAAAGAAAATACTACTGTGATAGATGGAGCTGGAACGGCTGCTGACATTAAGTCAAGAATCAGTCAAATCAATGCTGAAATTGAAGAATCATCTTCAGACTATGACAGTGAGAAGTTACAAGAACGTTTAGCAAAACTTTCTGGTGGTGTCGCAGTGATTAAAGTGGGTGCTGCAACTGAGATTGAGATGAAAGAAAAGAAAGCCAGAGTGGAAGATGCATTAAATGCAACCAAAGCTGCTGTTGAAGAAGGCATTGTTCCTGGTGGTGGCGTTGCTTTAGTAAGAGCTAAAACTGCATTGGATAAGATTGAAGGCGATAATGATGATCAAAATGTGGGTATCAATATTCTTAGAAGAGCATTAGAAGAACCACTTCGTCAAATCGTTAGCAATGCTGGTAGTGATGCTTCAGTTATTCTAAATGAAGTCGCAAAAGGAACTGGTAACTATGGATATAATGCTGCTACAGATGAATATGGAGATATGATTGAAATGGGCATCGTTGATCCAACAAAAGTTACTCGATACGCATTGCAAAATGCAGCATCTGTAACGGGTCTTCTGCTAACTACAGAAGCAATGGTTAGTGAAGCTCCTCAAGATGATGCTCCAGTTTCACCAATGCCTGATATGGGCGGAATGGGTGGAATGGGTGGAATGGGCGGAATGATGTAAAGAAACCATCCCAATCTACAAAAATTAAAGCCCTGCTTAGCGGGGCTTTTTTTATAGATTAGATTTATACTTTACTGTTGTTTATTATGAACTAAAACAAGGATTGAAAAATGACTTCCGATCAGAGAAAAATAATTCAAATAAAAAAAGAAGATCTGCCTTTATCCTGCCCCATGCTTGGCAATGACGATTGGGATGGACATCCTAAGGTTTTTCTTGAGGTTGAGTCCAAAGATACTAGATGCCCTTATTGCAGTACAGTTTATGAAATAATTGATTTTGATGGATAAAAATCTTTCAAGAGTGACTCACATCAATTTAGCATCCGGCTTCAGAGGGGGAGAGAGGCAAACCTTACTTTTGATGGATGCATTATCTGAAAGAGGCTTTAATCAATCACTGATATGTAGAAAAAATTCAGATTTACACAAAAAAGCCGAAAGAATTAAAAATTTAGAGATTAATGCAACAGGTTTAAGCACCATTGCATGCATTAGATATTTTTTTAATAAAGGCGCTCTTCATTTTCATGAATCAAGAGCTTTCTTTGCTCTTTGGTTGTCCACTTTATTTTCAAGAAAAAATTATTTAATCACAAGGAGAGTGCAAAGACTGCCAAAAAATAATGTATTGAATTCATCCATCTATCAAGGCGCGTCTTTTATTGTTGCTTTGACTCACAATATTTCTGAGAACATAGATAAGAGCTTAGATCTTTCTTTGGATTGTCAAATCATTAACAGTGCTCATTCGTCACTCAGTTTCAATGAATTGAATGTTGAAAAAATAAAATCTGAGTTCAGAGGTAAATTTGTTGTTGGCCATATTGGAGCTCTTGATGATAGCCATAAAGGACAGCATCAAATATTTTCTCTTGCAGAAAAAATGCAAAAGATTCATCCCAATATTATTTTTTTATTGGTGGGTGGAGGGAGAGATGAAAAAGAATTCTTGAAGAAGGCTAAAAAGTTAAGCAATCTTAAAGTCATTGGATTCGTTGAGAATGTCGGTGATTATATGAAGGTATTTGATGTATTTTTATTTCCTTCTAGGCATGAAGGTTTGGGGTCTATATTGCTGGATGCACTTGCTTTTGGTTTGCCTATTATTGCTTCTAATATGGGTGGTATACCTGAAATTATTGAACATAATAATAATGGCTACTTAGTAGAAGTGGACTCAATCGATGATTATATGTCTTGGTTGTTGATCTTGTTTAGCAATAAAGAAATTTATGAGAAAATTAAGGTTAATAATATTGAGAAGTCAAAAAATTATACAGTGGATCAAATGACGAATTCCTATATAGAAATATATAAGCAAATGGGAGTACAAAGAAATGGAAGATAATTTTTATAAAGATGTCGAGATCGCTCTTCAGAGAATACAAAAAATTATTCGCAAAACACCATTACAGTTTTCACCTTCCTTAAGTGAAGAATCTGAAGCAGAAGTTTTTTTGAAATTAGAAAATTATCAGGTCACTGGTTCTTTCAAAGCAAGAGGGGCGAGCAATAAATTGATGTTGCTGTCTGAAGAAAATACTAAAAGAATAATAACAGCTTCATCTGGCAATCATGGTTCTGCTGTTGCCTATGCTGCAGGAATTCTTAATTTAGACACATTGATATTTCTTCCTGAGAATGTGTCTCCAGCAAAGTTGAATAAAATAAAATATTTAGGGGCAGACTTTAAGATTGAGGGAGAAACATCTGGAGATGCAGAAACTGCTGGCCGGCTATATGCTGAAAAGCATAATCTACCCTTCCTTTCTCCCTACAATGATTATGATGTAATTGTTGGACAAGGCACTACTGCTGCAGAAGCTTATAAACAGATGAAGTCGATAGATGTTGTATTAGTTTGTGTTGGTGGAGGGGGTTTAATTTCAGGTATTGGAGGCTACTTAAAGCAAAAAAATCCCAATACAAAGGTGATAGCTTGTTCCCCATCTCATTCAGCTGCTATGCATTATGCGTTGCAGGCTGGATATATTATAGATATTAACCATTTGGATACTTTGAGCGATGGATCTGCAGGAGCATTAGAGCGTGGATCCATTACTTTTGATTATTGCCAATCCATAGTGGATCAGTCCATTTTGTTGAGTGAAATTGAAATTGCCAGTGCCATGAAGTCTTTTATGGACTCACATCAAATGATGATTGAGGGTGCTGCTGGTACTGCTGTTGCTGGATTTATAAAGCTTAAAGAGCATTTAAAAGGCAAACGAGTACTAATCATCATTTGTGGTGCTAATATAAGCATGGATAAAATGAAGGAGATTATTGCATGATTCAACCTATTGTTCTTGATTGGGAAAAAATATCATCTTTGCTTGATCAGATTGAGATACATGAACCAATGAAACAGGCATTTATTGAATACTCCAATGGCAATGCAGAGATACCTCCAGTGGGTGAACTACTTTTTGAAAAACCACCAGGCGAAGTACATATTAAATATGGGTATATTAAAGGGGGATCTTTCTATGTGATTAAGATTGCTTCAGGCTTCTCTGAAAATAATCAATTAGGAATAAAACCAGGACAAGGGATGATGCTTCTATTTGACATAGTTACAGGTATTCCAAAAGCAATATTGATTGATCAGGCTAATTTAACTGATTTAAGAACTGGTATTGCAGGAGCAATGGCCTCGGTCCTCTTGGCTAATGAAGGTATAGAAAGTATAGCTATTATAGGGAATGGTGTTCAAGCTAGATACCAAGCAAGATGCTTGATGGAGCTGATGCCAATCAAAATCATAAATGTTTGGGGACGAGACAAAGAAAAGAGCAAAGAATTGCAACAAGATCTTTCTGACCTAGAGGTTGAATTGGTAATACATGAAGATTTGTCTGATGTGATAAAACAAAATAGACTGATTATTACCACCACTTCTTCAAAGAAGGCAATCATTCAATCCAATTGGGTGCAACCAGGAACTCACATCACAGCAGTAGGTTCAGATACGCCGGATAAATGTGAATTAGATTGTGATATCTTAGCCAGAGCAGACATAGTGGTTGCTGATAGCATCCCGCAAAATCAATTAAGGGGTGAAATTCATCAAGCCTTAAAAAAAGGAATGATACAAGCAAATGAATTGGTTGAAATAGGACAAATATTTGAAGGATCGGTTCAAGGTCGAAATCATTTTGATCAGATAACAGTTGCAGATTTAACTGGAGTGGCCGTTCAAGACTTAGTGATAGCAGAAGCAGTTTATAAGGTCGCTATTAGCTGATCAATATAGTGGGTTACTGTCTTGGGTAGAATAAGATGCATGGCCTCTGGATGTTTTATTTTCTGTCCCCATTTTACGTTTTCAGCATTAGTGCTCATGAAGGTACTCAGTGATTTTTCATAGGCATTGATAACCCATTCTTGAGAATTATAAGGACCACTTCTCAAAGGGTTACTCATGGCATAAAGACCAATGACTGGTGTGTTTGTCACTGAGGCAATATGGGCAGGCCCTGAGTCGGGTGAAATAACAAAATCCGACAAGCTGATAATGGCAGCCAATTCTTTGATGGAACTCTGACCAATTAAGTTAGTGATTTGGTTTGGGAAAATCTTAGAGATTTCTTCTGAATATTTTTTTTCTATTTCTGTATTGCCACCTGTAATGACAATCTGTACATTCATTTTAATCAGATGATGAATCACCTCAATGTAGTTTTCAATGGGCCAACTCCTATTGTATTGATCACCATAACGTTGGCTACTGCAGGGACTGATCACGCATGTGACTTGATCTAAATTGATATGAGACCTCATAGTGTTTTCAGCTTTTTTACAAATTGGTAAGTTCCATTTTGGCTTATTGCAATCGATCCCAATGAATTTTAAGAACTCAAGCATTCCATCTAAAACATGTTGATTGCTTTTTGAAGGTATTGATTCATGGCAGAAAATTTTTTGTAAATCTCTGGCTCTGACCTTGTCATAACCAATTTTTCTTTTTGATTTCACCATGAGGCTTACTAAATTTGCACTCATGGAAGCATGCATATTTAAGACCACATCAAAGGTTATATTTCTTAATTCTATAAAGACTTTTATTAAAGATTTAAAGAGCTTTGATTTATCAACCACGATGAATTGAATGTCTCTTATTTGATCAACAAGTTGATACTCAGTTTTACCAATAATCCATATGATATTAGCTTCAGGCAATTGATTTCTTAAATGTTGGGCTATCGCTAAAGCATGACAACAATCGCCAAGTGCTGATAATCTGATTACACAAATATTTTTTAGAGCTAAACTATCATTAAGAGAATTCATTGTATGAGTAAAAAAATTGTAAAAGTTAATCAAAGTATCATTTTATATGATGATACTTTAATTCATGATGTGAGCGATGATATTTTCAATTCAGCCAATTGGCAAAATAATCAAACCTTAAATGAAAACAGAAAAGGAAGAGGCTCTGTTTTCTTTATTAATATAGAAGGAAAGTCTTGTGCTTTAAAGCATTATTGTCGTGGTGGAGTGCTCTCTAAATTAATTTACGACCAATACCTTTATTTGGGTCTAGAAGAAACACGTTCTTTCATGGAATGGAATTTATTGAGTCAGATGCATGCTCTGAGTTTACCTGTGCCAGTGCCTATTGCTGCTAGGGTAAGGCAGTCGGGTCTAATCTATCAAGCCGACCTTTTGACGCAAGAAATCCCAAATGTGCAATCCATGGGAGATAAAATAAAACAAGAATTAATGACCAAAGAACTGTGGATAAGAATTGGGCAGTGTCTTTCCAGGTTTCATCAACAAGGCATAGTTCATAAAGATCTCAATATTGAAAACATACAAATTGATGCCAATGATAAGGTATTTTTTTTAGATTTTGATAAAACGAGATTCTCAAAATCATCACCGCAGATTCTTGAAGCTAATCTGAGGAGGCTCAGAAAATCAATATTAAAATTGACCCTATTAAGGAATCAAGATTTTCCAGATAAAGGTTGGATTGATTTAGTCACCGCGACTTCTTATTAACCCATTCAATAGCTATTCAGCAAATGTCACTATTAAATACAGGCAGAATATCGTATTATTTTTGAATGCATTTAACCTTAAAAAAACTCATCTTGCTCTCTGGAGTATTCATAATATTTCCATTGAATATAGGGGCACAAGAGCTTCCTCCGGACGGTGAATTTATTGCTTATCATGAAAATAGTGCAATCTATCTTTCTGGTGAAGTAAAAAATAGAAAAAAACATGGTGTATGGGAATTTTTCTATGACAATGGAGAACTTCAAGCAAGAGAGCAATACAATGAGGGTGTAGCAACTGGCATATGGAAAACTTTTTCTCCTAATGGGAGATTGATCGAGAAAAAAGATTTTAGAAACATTGGTAGTCTGCCACCAACCAGCCGAGGAAACCCATATTCAGGAAAACCAAGAATCAGATAAGATAATCCATAGGTCTTTTTTTAAAGGTATGGATTCTTATTTTCAGAGTTAGACTTGAATCTTCGATGTATCCAATAGTATTGTTCGGGGTTTTTCTTAATATGTTCTTCTAGGACGCGATAAAATTTTATAAGATATTCTCTTGGATCTTGATTAGCCCTGTACTCAATTTCTGGATATATATTGAGGCTATAGCCTTGATGATTGGGTAATCTTGTAGGAAAAAAAGGCAGTACACTGCAACCTGTCATTTCAATAAATCGAGTAATCGCACTATTTGTCATAGCTTTTTGATTGAAAAAATCCAATTCAATTGCATTTTTACCACTGAAGTTTTGATCCGAAGCATACCAGATAATTTTCTTTTCTTTTAAAGCTTGGATTAAGCTTTTTACTTCAAACTTAGTTACCAAACCTTCAACTGATCTAAGTCTAGCTTCACGAAAGAATTGATTGATAATAGCGTTGTTACCTAAGCGATACATGCCCACCATAGAAGGAAGATCAGGCACTATTTCTTTTCTTCCAATTAAAGCACTGACTTCTAATGAAGTAAAATGAGCGCTCATAAGAATCACGCCTTTATCTTTGTTAATGGCATTCTTTAGATGATCCAAACCATTGATTGTTATGTATTTTTTTAAAACTTTAGTGGGTTTCCAACGCACCATAGCCACTTCAAGAAAGCCAATACCGAGAGAGCTAAAATGTTGTTTCAATAATTTCTTTTTTTCAAATCCAGATAATTCCGGAAAACAAAGTTCAATATTCTTCATAGCAATGATGGATCGTTTAGATGGGATGCAATAAAGTAATATCCCTAGTGTGTGTCCTAACTTTAAAATCCAATTAAATGGGAGCAGTGAGATCAATCTCGCTTTTAATAAAACAATGCTGATGATCCAGTTTTTGGGAAGCAAGTAAGTATGAAAATTTATTTTTTTATGTTCCATTGACTTAGTTTAATCACAATATTGATTATATAAATAGGCATCTTAAAAAATAATCACTCATCGCATTTTAAATGTTTTAAAATGTTTTTATGAATACTGATAAAAAGAATGAAATAAACTTGGATCATCTAACTGAGGATCAAGCGTTTGTAACACAGCAAAAAGGCACTGAGGCACCTTTTACAGGAGAGCTTCTTGCCAATAAAGATTCAGGTTTATACATATGTGTATGCTGCGGCAATAGGCTTTTTGATTCTGAAACCAAATTTGATTCAGGAACTGGTTGGCCCAGTTTTTATGATATTGAGAATGCTGATTCTGTGAGTGTAGAGTCAGATCGCAGTCATGGTATGGCGAGAGACGAAGTTTTATGTGCCAAATGCGAAGCCCATCTTGGCCATGTCTTTAACGATGGTCCTCAGCCAACCGGACTTAGATATTGCATCAACTCATTGGCATTAAATTTTGAATCCGATGGAGAAATATAGTGAGTGAGTGGATGATTTATGGTGCCAACGGCTATACTGGAGAATTAACAGCCCGAAGAGCTAAATTGCAAGGCATGAAACCCATTTTGGCTGGTCGAAATGAAAAGAGTATTCAGGCATTGGCTGATGAATTAGATTTACCTTTTCGATGCTTTTCTCTTGAGGATGATCATTTAGTTGAATGCATTAAAGATGTTTCAGTAGTTGTACATTCTGCTGGACCTTTTTCTAAGACAGCCAAACCCATGATGGAGGCTTGCATTAAAGCCAAGACCCATTATTTGGATATCACAGGAGAGATTTCTGTTTTCGAAGCTTCTCAAAAATTATCCCATCAAGCCAGAGAGGCAGAAATAGTTATTTGTCCTGGGGTCGGTTTTGATGTGATACCTACCGATTGTGTTGCTGCTCAGTTAAAATTAAAAATGCCAGATGCCATTCATTTAAGAATGGGATTTGACTCCAATGGAAGCTTCAGTAGAGGCACTGCTAAAACCAGTATCGAGGGGATACCACAAGGTTGCAAGATTAGAAAAGATGGAAAACTGACTACCATTCCTCTTGGTGCTTTAGATAGAAAGATTGATTTTGGTAATGGGGAAAAACTTGCAGTTGCTATTCCATGGGGAGATATTTCCACTGCATTTTATAGCACTTCGATTCCAAACATAGAAGTCTATATGCCGACTTCAGCAACAGCTCTTAAGTCTATGAAATTGGCGAATTATGTGCGTTGGTTTTTGGGATTAAGTATTGTTCAAAAAATATTAAAAAATAAAATAGACCAAGGCCCTAAGGGACCTGATGAGAACCAGCGTCAGAAATCACCCATGCATGTTTGGGGTGAGGTGGAGAATGATGCAGGTAAAAAAGTTATATGCCGCATAAAAACAAACAATGGCTACGAGGTTACCGTTAATGGATCTATAATCTGTGCTAATCATCTACTGGAAAATTACCAGGGCAATTTTGGTACCTTAACTCCCAGTCAATTGGTTGGTCCAAATTTGGTTGAGAGCCTTCCTGATTGTGGTTCATTCAGTTTCGAAACGTCAACCTAAATCAGGGTTTAAGCTATACAATCCAGTAAGTTCTACTTCATCGATAATATGCCCCTCTAGCGCTGCTTTCACATCCGCTTCTGTAAATGCACCTTCAACTGGGCATTTATCAAAATCACAAGCAAAAAGCTTGAATCGATAATGATGAATTAATTCATCATTCCAAGGAGGACATGGTCCTTCATAGCCAAAGTAATTGCCTTCCATTTCAGGATCACCGGACATAAATTGTGTGTAATCATTAATGCCTTGACGGCTTCCTTCCGGTCCAGATGGATTTTTTTTGCCACCCGGTGTAATGCCATCTGAGCACTCGGCTTCTTCAATACTGCCATCGATTGGCCTGATGTCGACCATCACCCAGTGAGCAAAGTTCACTCGGGGTAAATCTTTTGAGATCTTTCTGTCCTCTTTATTGAAATCATCCAAAGAGGATGGAACATCCGTATCGATGCATAGTAGGACCAAGGAGAGGGTATTTTTTGGTATCTCAGACCAAGATAATTGAGGACTTTTATTAGACCCAAGTGCCATATGACTTTCTGTGTCTTTGATCCCAAAAGCACAGCGTTCCGGGATTAATTTATTATTCAAGAATGTAGTGGATTGCAGTTTCATGATTGTATTTTTTTAGTGTTGAATAAATTTTTAATAAAATCGGATTGAAAAAATAATATCAAAGCTGAGAGCAGCATTGCACATCCCCATTCAGTTGAAGTAATGAAAATGATTTCATAAAAATTTTCCCATTCTTGAAAATTATAGACCAAAAAATAAAAAGCAAGAAATAAAGCCCAGAGGAACATCCTCATTTTTTGACTGATCGGCAACCCATATAATTGAGTCACCATAAAGATACCTAAGAATCCAAATACAAACATGGGCCAATTATGACCAATCATAAGAGCCACCATCAGAGCATGAATAACAACCATCACTTCCACGAAAGTTGTCCAATTAGAGTTTAAGTGTGCTCGGGTAAAAAATAAACTGCCTTGAAGCAGTAATAAAAACATGTAAAAGAAACCAAAGATATGAGCTTGAGTCATTAGCATCGGGTGATACCAAAAAGTATAAATTGTAGCCCAAGAAAAATAGTAGCCATGATATTTTCTCAGTCCATGAGCTGCCGCTGTAACAAAATTTAAAGGCTTGCCAAAAAACATACCTCGTCTTTGATTCTCCATAATCAATACTACAAATAATAGAACAATCACAGACCATTGAGCTGAGACTTCAGTCACATCTTGAGCCAAACCATCATACCAGATGGAAGTTTGTATGAGATGAAGCAAAATGAATGTTGCATTAACGATGAGTGCAGCAATATTAAACCAATGCAAGCCTGCGGTATATTTCGGTTGGCTTTGCTGTGCTTTATAAATCAGCCACCAAATACTGCATTGATGAAAAAGAAAAAGTGTCCAAGCTGTAAATCTTGATGTAAAGCTGGGCTCAAGCAATTGCCACTTATACCAAAAAGCAATCCCTTCCGGCTTAGGCAATAATATGGGTTCTTGAAACCAGAGTTGATCTGTAACCCAAATTAGAATGGTAAAAAATACACTCGCAAGAATGCCAAATTTTAGAGTTTTTGCAGAATTTATTTCAGTATTCATAGCATAATTATTTTTAATTAAACCATTCTATGTTAATTGGAAACTATATAAAACTGCTTACAGATCAATTATCATTAATTCTTACAATTTTTTGGAACAAAAGAGATGGCATCATTTTTCAATTTATTTAAATCAAAAAAAGAAGAGATCACTCCTGAAGCTGAATTTCATTCTCATCAAATTGCTGTGGGCGTTCTTTTGATTGAAATGGCTAGAGCTGATTTTCACCAAGATGAATCGGAGAATCAGTCCATTGTTGATTTACTGAAAATACATTTTGAGTTGACTCCTGAGGATTCAAAACTCCTATTCAGTCTTGCTGAAGAAAAGTTAGATGCAAGTGTATCATTGCATGAATTTACAAAAGATTTACATGATACTCTCAGTCACAAGCAAAAAGAAGATGTGATTGCTCTGCTCTGGAAATTAGCAGTTTCTGATAATACTCTTGATAAGTATGAAGATTATTTAGTTCGTAAGATTGCAGATTTACTCTATGTATCCAACTCAATAGTATTAAAGATTAAACACCAAGTATTTACAAAATAGTATTCTTAATTTTTTCAATAATCGGTGAAAGGTTTTGATAAATTGGGTTAATGGCGGGAATCCCAGTTTGTTGAATTATTGTCTCAGAGTTGAAGTTTTGATCATTGCAATTGATGCAAATACCTAGAGTTTCTTTTCCATAATTTTTTATTAATTCTAATTCTTCTATTAGAGTGGGCACTTCACATTTAAATTCTTCAAAGTTATCAAAGTATTTTCTATCAAATGGATGCACCAAAATAACGCCCTGAACATCTGCAGATAAAAGCAATTCAGAGCCGCACGGTCCAGAAGGATTTCTTAAAGAGGATTGGCCTTCGATCAGCATCAAGTCGGGCTGACTCTCTTTTTCACACTCTAAGATTGCTTTTTCCAACTCACCCGAAACAAAGTCATTCATTGTTGAGTCTAGAATAAAACCATGTTTAAAACCTTGCAGAAAGCCTGTTTGTCCAGTGTAAATAACCTCTGTTTTAATGGATTCTTGATTCAATGCATTGGTTAGAAATTGACATGCTGTTCTTTTACCTACTGCACAGTCGCTTCCTAATACAGCTATTCTTGGTGTTTCTAAACTGAGTATTTCCCCACTCCAAAAAGAGAGCTCATTGATATTTTTTGGTTTTCTAATATCAAAAATTTCTGCACCATTTTGTTCAGCAAGAATTTTAAAGTTTGGATCCTCTCCTAGAATTTCATGCAACCCACAGACCACATTAACGCCATTCTTTAAAGCATCTTCAACCACCTGACGATGCTCGTTGGGAAGCTTTCCTCCTCCAAATGCAACTCCTATAACAAGAAAATCAGGATTTTGATTCAACGACTGGCATGCAGTATCAAAATTTTTATAGATTGGAATATTTATTTTACAATTTGAGATGATCTCATCTGAATTACAACCTTGAAACTTTTGGTCAAGCATTCCTAGAATATTAAATCGCTCAGAATATCTGAGCAAACCATGCGCTGTTTTTGCATGTATCTCATCTAGTAAGCCGCCACTATAAACTAATGCACTGCCTCTCGGATCATTCATTGTAATAAACCCCCAACCCTAGTTTTCCATTGGTTTCCAGCATTCCATTATTGCAAGTATAACCACCACTGACTAAATCCCAACCCAAATCAAAAAAACCATCCAAATCAATATACTTAGTCGCGGGCGATGAAAATGCAGCATGCAGAGCGGCAGCAATACTGATTTTACTTTCATCCATACAACCCCACATCAAAGCAATGCCCTCATTTTCAGCAATCGTAGCAATTTTCAAGGCTTCTCTTATGCCTCCGCATTTCATTAGTTTGATATTAAAAACTCCAAAAGGTTTTGGATTTGAAACCAAGGCGAAGGCATCATCTGGCGAGTGCAGGCTTTCGTCAGCAACACAGATTGCCCTGATGTCATCGGAAAAATTTAACATTTCTAAATTTTTATCTACTTCCAATGGCTGCTCAATTAATTCCAAACCTAAATGATGAGTACGATCGTAAAACTTTTCTAAATCTTTCAATGAATAACCTCGATTTGCATCCACACGAATTGCCACAGATTCAGGGCTTAAGTCAAAAAGAGCGGATACTTTTTCAATGTCTTCATCAACATTTTCACCAATCTTAATTTTTAGATGAGAAAATCCATTATCAATGTGTGCTTTAGCATCATCCACAGTTTTTTTGAAAGAAGATACACCTATAGTAATAGAAGTAGGCAGTGTCTTGTGTGATCTGCCCAAGAGATCAATAAGTGATTTACCTTCTGATTTAGATAGTAAGTCATAGATTGCCATGTCGATAGCAGATCTTGCAGCAGGGAAATGCTTTAAATTATTCTCTAGTAAGTCGAATAAATGGTTTGTATCATCTAGGTTCACTCCTATTAAATCCTTAGAGAAATGCTTCATTTTTTCATGAGAACTTTCAACAGACTCTCCCGCTACATCAAGTGAGGGAGCGCCGGATCCCAGACCAATGAGTCCCTCTTCGGTTGTCAGTTCAATAAAAATATTTTCAACCGATTCCGTAACTTTTCCTGCAATCGCCCACGGTGCTTTGAGCTGCATATCGTGTTTATTAATTTCTGCCTTTGTTATCTTCATAATCTAGTCATATTATAGTATTTGATATAAATTAGTGCAGACCACTTCGGCCAATACACTATTAATTGGAACTATCATTATCAGAGATTGAATAATCACTATGGCAATAAAGGGTGAAAAATCTAAACCAGCTGGGTAAGGTAATTTCTTTTGTATGGGTCGAAGAATCGGTACGATTAATTGCCTGATAAAATCCGATGCAGGACTGTAATTATTTGGAGCCAGCCAACTTAAAATGGCGTGTGCTAAAACACCAAAGAAAAAGAGTTTTAAAACAAAGGTTATCAAGGTCATTACACTCAAAGCTAACAATTGAAGCAGGTTCAGTCCTACCAAGCAATAAAGGGAGAATGCAAACCAGAGAGAGAAAAATTTAATCATTACGGACAAACCAACTAGGAGGAGAATCAATTGATTTTTGTTTCTGATATATGGCGACAATGGTCTAATCAATGGATTGGTCATTAACACTATGGCCTGATGAATTGGATTGGTGTTATTGATCCAGAGTGAACAGAATATTCTGAGCATTAAACCAATTATCAGTAAATCAACCAGCGTTTTAAATAAGAATAAAAAAAGGTGCATCTTACTTTATCTCTCTACCAAGAATTGCGATTAATCTTCTTGATCGCCTAATTCAATTGATCTTTGTTTTGCTGAAGCTATCGCTTCTTCCCATATTCTATCAAGCTTATTCTCCATTAAAGAATCAAATGCTGCTTCAGTGGTTCCTCCGGGCGACATGACTTTCTTTTTTAAGGTTTCAAGATCATCCGAACTATTCAATGCTAAATGACTCGCACCTAAAGCTGTTTGTATGGCAAGAGCTTTTGATATTTCTTCTGGAATACCAGCTTTGTTTCCAGCGAGCTTAAGGACATTCATCATATGAAAAAAGTAAGCTGGTCCACTCCCAGAAACAGCAGTGATGGTGTGCATCCATTCTTCATCTTGGATCCAAATCGTTTTTCCTACAGAATTAAAAATGTAAGTAGCTAGAACAATTTCTGACTCACTTAAATTGGATTGTATTAGGGCCGATATCCCTTGGCCAACCAAACAAGGCGTATTAGGCATCACTCTGCATATTTTTGTTCTATCTCCAAAAATATTTTGCATTTGCTTCATTTCAATTCCAGCTGCAACCGACATAATCATTGCATTCTTTTGAGACTGAATGATTTTTATATCCTCAGCAACACTCATAAAGACTTGGGGCTTGACAGCCATGATAATAATTTCAGATTGTTCAACAATGGCATTATTACTCACATCAATATTCAATTTTTTATTGAGTATTGATAGTAATTCTCTTCTTTTCTCAGAAGGGTCTGATACATAAATATTGCTTGCATTGTGTCCATGCAGAATTAATCCTCGAATAATTGCTTCCGCAACCATGCCGCCACCTATAAAGCCTATTTTTTTATTCTCATACATAATAAAAAATCTAAATTTATTTTCTCATACCAAATAATGCTGTGCCTATTCTAATCATATTTGAATGATTTTGAATGGCTAATTCATAATCGTCAGACATTCCAAGAGAGATTGTATCCATACTATAGCCACTTTGATTGACGGCATCAAAAGCTTCTTTTAATCTTTTAAAGCATTGAACACGATGTTGCATTGAAGCATCTGGCTGAGTTATTCCCATAAATCCTCTAACGTTTAAGTTGGAGCAGACGTCTAATTCTTTCATTAATTGTGGAATCTGGTCAATAGATAGACTCTCTCTAGTATCATTCTCATCGAGTTTTACTTGAATGCAAATGTTTAATGACGGCATTTTTGAAGTTCTGTATTCATTGAGTTTTTTTGCCACTTTAATTCGGGTAATTGTATGGACCCAATCAAAATGCTTGGCAATTAATTTTGTTTTATTTGATTGAATTGAACCAATAAAGTGCCAAGTTGCTTGTTCTTTAAATAAATTAATTTTTTCAATTGCTTCTTGAAGGTAGTTTTCACCAAAGTGATTCATTCCTAATTGATAGGCCCTATTTATTTCTGCAATAGACCTTTTTTTTGTTACTGCAATAATAGTAGGAGCCTGAATCATGCGACTATTGTCTTCAATTAATTTTGCAATATTATCCTGGATTAAAAGATAGTTCTTTTCAATCTGATTCATTGGGATAAATACTTATTGCAT
>Ga0209035_10000426_pt1 | contig 16559 bp, 12 predicted proteins | sample MarorgKNORR_S2LV_6_FD_188220 | JGI IMG/M metagenome (GOLD analysis project Ga0209035, IMG submission 188220) | Marine microbial communities from the Southern Atlantic Ocean, analyzing organic carbon cycling - AAIW_A/KNORR_S2/LV (SPAdes) (version 2) | ecosystem: Environmental > Aquatic > Marine... | reverse complement strand
CGACAATGGTTTATGGATTATTACCACTGAAGATTCATTAACTGGGGAAGTAAATAAAGTTAAATCAAAAACATTTGTTAATGCCTCTGGTCCTTGGATTGATGAAGTTCTTAAGGATTCATTTAAGGTTAAAAATTCAAAAAATGTAAGGCTTATAAGGGGAAGTCATATTGTAGTTAATAAGCTATATGATCATGATAAATCTTATATTTGTCAAAATAAAGATGGACGCATTTTCTTCATAATTCCATACGAAGATAATTTTACAATGATTGGAACTACAGATATTGAGCATAAAGGTTCAGCTGGAAAAGTTCAGATTACTGAGGAAGAAAAAAAATATATATGTGAATCGGCAAGTAGTTATCTGAGAAAGTCTATTCGTATTGAAGATATAGTATGGAGCTACTCAGGTGTTAGGCCTCTCTATGATGATGGAGCCAGTAAAGCTCAGGAGGTAACAAGAGATTACGTTATCACAGCAAAAGAATATGATTACTCTTTAATGATTAATATATTTGGTGGAAAAATAACTACCTATCGTAAATTATCAGAAGCAATTCTTGAGCATATTGAGGGCTTTTTAGGTAAGCGGAGCAATCCATGGACAGAAACTTCAAGCCTACCTGGAGGTGAATTTAAGATCTCAATGTTATCTAATTTAGAATCAAATCTTCAGAAAAAATATAACTTTCTTTCAAATGAAATTATTAAAAGACTTATTAGGTCCTATGGACAAATTTCATTTGATATTTTTGGAGATTGTCAAGATACTCAATCATTAGGTGAGCATTTTGGAGCCGGATTATACGAAATTGAAGTAATTTATTTACTCGAAAAAGAATGGGCAAAATCATCTAATGATATTTTATTTAGACGCTCAAAATTAGGATTATCAATTTCTGATAAAGGATTAAAGAAACTTGATTTATTTATAAAAAAATACAATGAAGAAGAATCTGTAAAGGTAAATAATACTTCAGCTAAAAAAGAGGTGGATGTAGCATGACTCTTTTAATTGAGCTCCTGGGATCTATAGCTTTATTATTATGGGGTTTAAGAATGGTCCGAACAGGAGTTATGCGCTCTTATGGTAATAGTTTGAAGAGATTAGCACGACGCTCAGAAGGAAAAGTTTTACCAGCATTCACATCTGGATTATTAGTTGCCGCCTTATTGCAAAGCAGCACTGCAGCTATTTTAATTTCAGCATCATTCACTGGGCAAGGTCTTATTAGTGTCAGTAGCGCATTTATTACTATGCTTGGAGCTGATGTCGGAACATCAGTAGCAGTTCTTATAGCATCGCAAAAATTTACAACTCTTGCACCATTTCTATTGGCAGTTGGTGTTTTTGGTTTTATTGGTTCTAAAATAAATAAATGGCAAAATGTTTTCAGGGCAATAAGTGGTCTTGGATTAATTCTTTTTGCACTTTCTTTAATTACTAAAACGGCTGGTGGATTATCAGAATTTAAACAATTTACCGAGCTTCTTTTAATCTTTGAAAATCAACCAGTATTTTTTGTTCTTCTAGCTTTGATACTTACCTATCTTTCATATTCAAGCTTAGCAATTGTCCTATTATCAGTTAGCTTCCTTGCTACTGGTGTAATTGGCTTAAATGAGGGTTTATATTTGGTATTAGGTGCAAACTTAGGAAGTGGCTTATTACCTCTTATTTCTAATTGGAAAGCTTCTATATTAGAGTTAACACCTATATTGGCAAATCTTATTGTTAGGGTTATTTGCATTGCTGCCTTCTATCCATTTGTTGATTTTGTTTCTATTTTCGCCTTGAAGTATATTTCTATCGAATTATTTCCAGCTATATATCACTTATCTCTAAATTTAATAGTTGCATTCATTGGAATTATTTTTTCTAAAAATCTTATTACCTTAGCAAAAAAACTATTTTCATCTCGAGAAGAAAAGAAACTAGATTTTCCTAGGTTTTTAGAATTAAAAGATTTTTCGATGCCAGCTATCTCTCTTGCAAGTGCCAAAAGAGAGGCAATCCATATGGCTGAAATTTCACAAAAAATGGTTCTATCTTCTCTAACAGTTTTACAAGATGATAATATTTCATTGCGTGATGAAATCATAAGAAATGAAGATATAGTTGACTCTCTATTTGATTCAATCAAACTATATATTGCAAGAATCTTACAAGAAGAACTGACTCCTTTAGAAACACAAAAAGCTTTAAATATTCTTAACTTTACAACTAATATGGAGCATATTGGTGATATTGTCAATAGTAGCTTAATGGAAATTTCTGGGAAAAAAATTGACAAGCATATACATTTTTCAAAAGAAGGATTAAATGAGATTATCTCTATTCATGAGGTCGTATGCTCTAATTATGATCTTGCTATTAATACCTTTGTTTCTGATGACTGTGAACTTGCAAAAGTTCTCTATGAAAAAAAACAAGAACTACATAAACTTGAGAAAAGATCTGTTTCAAAGCATCTTCAACGAATTGGAAAAGGAATGGCTGATAGTCTAGAAACCAGCTCTATGCATATAGATGTAATTCGTGATTATAAAAAAATAAATAGTCTATTATCTTCTGTTGCATATCCAATTTTAATTGCTTCAGGTGAAATTTTAGAGTCAGGTTGGAAGCAAAAAATTTAAAACCTTAGTTAGGATATTTACTATCAATTCCTTCTACGTAGAAATCCATAGTAAGAAGATCAGGATAGTTTGGAGGTGTTTCACCCTCCACTAACCACGGAGAGCCATCTTGCTTGTTAATTGGCCCAGTGAATGGATGGATTGCACCCATAGATAAGTCAATAATTGCCTTCATAGCTTCATTTTTAACATCAGTAGGCATATTTTGGTTCATTGGAGCAAATTTAACCATACCTTGTTGAACGCCGTCAAAAACATTAGCTGATGTCCACGTTCCATTCGCAACAGCTTGAACTCTCTCAAGGTAGTATGGCCCCCAGTCATTAATGATTCCACTTAACTGTGCATTTTGACCCCATTCACGCATATCAGATGACTGACCAAATGCATATATACCTTTCTCTTCAGCGACCGTCATTGGTGATGTAGAGGCAGTATGTTGCATTAAAATATCAGCACCTTGGGCAATTAAAGCGCGGGCAGCATCTGCTTCTTTACCCGGATCTTCCCATGTGTATACCCAAACAATCTTTATTGAAACGTCAGGATTAACCGACTTAGCCGCTAAATACGCAGAGTTAATGCCACGGATTACTTCAGGAATTGGAAACGAGGCAATATAACCAATAATGTTACTTTTAGTCATTCTTCCCGCAATCTTACCAATAACGTGCCTTCCCTCATAAAATCTTGCAGAGTAGACTGAAATGTTATCTTCTAACATGTAGCCAGTAGCATGCTCAAATTTCACATCAGGATATTGCTTTGCAACCTTAATAGTTGGGTTCATATAGCCAAATGACGTTGTAAAAATAATATCATTTTTACGAGCAAGACTCGTAATAACACGCTCTGAGTCCGAATTTTCAGGAACAGATTCAATTTCCGTAATCATAACGTCATCACCCATCATTTTCTTAACATATTGGGCTCCTTGATGATGTGCATAAGTCCAGCCATGATCTCCTGTTGGACCAATATATACAAAAGCAGCTTTAATAGGATCAGCATAGACATTACTAGTAAATGCTAAAACTACACTTAAAATTAAAAGTTTCAAAATACTCAAAAAACTACGATTGGACATACTAACTTTCCTTTTAAATAAGAGAATAAATTTTAATTTCAAACAAAAAAAATCGCGCCCTGAGATTAACTCAGGATGCGATTATTATTTAACTAATTAAATTATTAGTTAGGGTACTTAGCCTCAATACCTTCTACATAGAAATCCATTGTAAGAAGATCAGGATAGTTTGGAGGTGTTTCACCCTCAGCTAACCATGGTGAGCCATCTTGCTTGTTAATTGGCCCAGTAAATGGATGAATAGCGCCCATTGTCAAATCAATAATTGCTTTTGAAGCTTCATTTCTAACTTCAAAAGGCATTGAATTATTCATAGGAGCAAACTTAACCATTCCTGAATCAACTCCATGGAAAACATCAGTTGAAGTCCAAGTTCCATCTGCTACAGCCTGAACACGCTCTAAGTAATAAGGACCCCAATCATCAATAATTCCAGTTAATTGAGCATTTTTACCCCACTCACGCATATCAGATGCCTGACCAAATGCATATATACCTTTTTCTTCAGCGACCGTCATTGGAGCAGTTGAATCAGTATGTTGCATTAGAATGTCAGCACCTTGAGCAATTAGAGCATTTGCAGCATCAGCCTCTTTACCTGGATCGTACCAAGAATAAACCCATACGATCTTGATTTCAATATCAGGATTTACCGACTTGGCAGCTAGATAAGCAGAGTTAATTCCACGGATTACTTCAGGAATTGGGAATGATGCAATATAACCAATAACATTAGTCTCTGTCATTCTTCCAGCAATCTTACCAATAACGTGTCTTCCCTCATAAAATCTTGCTGAATATACAGCCACATTATCTTCTAGCATATAGCCAGTAGCATGCTCAAATTTCACATCTGGGTAACGCTTTGCAACCTTAATAGTTGGGTTCATATAGCCAAATGACGTTGTAAAAATAATGTCATTTTTACGAGCAAGACTCGTAATAACACGCTCTGAGTCTGAGTTTTCTTCAACACTCTCTACAGTAGTTATGATTACGTCATCACCCATTTGCTCTTTCACATATTTTGCACCTTGGTCATGTGCAAAAGTCCAACCATGATCTCCTGTTGGTCCAATGTATACGAAAGCAGCTTTAACAGGATCAGCATAAACATTACTCGTAAATGCTAAAACTGCGCTTAATATCGAGAGCTTCAAAACACTCGACAAACTTCGATTAGACATACTTATTCTCCTTTTAGTTATTTAACAATTTTTCTTACTTTCTTACTTTTTACAAAAAACTTTATTCAGCAAACTAAGTTGTTGAATGAAATATTCTACCCAAACAATTAGGGACTGTGCGATTTGTTTTATTTTTTAATCTCATCCTCAGACTAACAAGAATAATAATTGTTGCTAAGTAAGGAAGCATAGATAGATATTGAGCACTTACATTAATATTTAATCCTTGTGCATGAATCTGAAGAATAGTAATTCCTCCAAATAAAATCGCTCCAAATATAATTCTAAAAGGTTGCCATGAGGCAAAAACAACAAGACCTAAAGCAATCCACCCTCTTCCAGCAGTCATACCTTCTCCCCATATAGGAACTTGAACAAGTGATAAAAACGCACCTCCAATTCCAGCCATGGCGCCACCAAATAAAATTGCCATTACTCGGTATCGCACAACATTATGACCAATTGCATGCGCCGCATCATGATTATCTCCAATAGCACGCAAGATTAAACCTTGCTTAGTTTTGAATAAAAACCACCAAACTAAGTAAACCATAAAAAATGCCAAATAGACAAGAGGATTAAATGAGAAAAGCAAAGGGCCTAAATAAGGAATATCAGATAAATATGGAATTGGAACTGCAGTGATTAACTGAATGGTTTCTTCTGTATATCCTCTACCTGCAAAAGCAGCAAAACCCAAACCAAAAAGAGTTAAAGCAAGTCCAGTTGCAACTTGATTTGTAAGCAGAAATTGAGTCAAAAAAGCAAAAATAGATGCTATGGCCATCCCACCAAGCATTGCAGAAAGTACTGCTAAATAGGGATTTCCAGTATGGGACATAACTACAAAACCAAGTAGTGCTCCAACAATCATCATGCCTTCAACTCCTAGATTTAGAACACCTGAGCGCTCTACTAATAATTCACCAATAGCGGCAAAAATAAGCGGAACTGACGCAATACTTATTCCAATAATAATGCTAATAAATAGACTTTCATTCATAATATTTAATTTTTAGTTTTTAGTTTTAAAAAGTACTACTTTATATTTAATTAATATATCGCATGCTAGAAAATAAAATAAAAGCATACCTTGAAAAATTTGAGTTATTGAACTTGGTAAATTGTATTCAATTTGCACATTCTCACCGCCAACATAGCTTAGAGCAATTAGCAACGCTGAGAATAAAACACCCACTGGATGAAGTCTTGCCAAGAAGGCTACAATGATTGCAGTAAAACCATAAAATTGGGGCAAACCTGGAGTAAGTTGCCCAGCAGGCCCTGCTGCCTCAAAGATTCCTGCAAGACCAGCAAGTCCGCCTGATATTAAAAGGGAGTACCAGACCGTTTTGTTATCATCAAATCCAGCAAATTTTGCAGCTCGAGGGGCACTACCTGATATTTTTATTTGCATACCAAACATATGCTTTTTGATACCAAACCAAGCAATAAGTGAGAGAATAATTGCGACAATTAAACCAATATGTAGTCGGGTGCCCTCCCAAATTATTGGAAGTAATGCACTATCATGAAATAGTCGACTCTCTGGAAAATTAAATCCAGATGGGTTTCGAAGTGGCCCCTGCAGCATGGCACTTAAAAATAAGACTGCAACATAAGTCAACATTAATGTTACTAAAATCTCGTTGACCTGATATTTGACTCGCAGAAATGCAGCAATACCAGCATAAAACATACCTCCTAAAATACCCGCTATAGTCATTAATGGGAGTATCCAAAAAGCCTCAACATTATAAAAATATAATCCTACAGCACTTCCTGCAATACCACCTATTACAAACTGACCTTCTGCTCCAATATTCCAAATACCAGCTCTAAAGCCAATTGACAAGCCAAGCCCAATAATCATCAAGGGTGCCGCCTTAACCAATAGTTCTGAAAAATAGTAGGAGTCTCTCAATGGCTCTACAAATAGAGTATAAAAAACACTTGAAACGTCAATATCAACCAAAATGTAAACAAATATGAGGTAAGCTGATATAGCTGTCAACGTCATAGCTAATAAGGGAGAAAGAAGAATCATTAAAGTTGAGTTTTCAACTCTTGGAACTAGCTTAATCATTTGTTTTCTCCTCCAACCATTAGCTGAGAAATTTTTTCTAACCCATTCTTTTTCATGTCAACTGCTTCTGAAAGAACCCCCTCAGAAAGGACATGAATTTGCTCACATAAACTTAATATCTCATCTAAATCTTGAGAAATAATCAATATAGCTGAACCCTGGTCAGCCAAAGCAATAAGTGCTTGATGAATATTATTTGCAGAGCCTGCATCAACTCCCCAAGTTGGTTGAGCAACAATTAATAACTCAGGATTTTGAATAAGCTCCCTACCAACCATAAATTTTTGTAGATTTCCACCAGAGAGAGATTTTGCCAACATATTACTAGAAGGTGTTTGCACATCAAATTTTTCAATAACATCTTTTGAATGCATACCAACCTTCTTCCAATCAATAACACCATTCTTTGTCATTTCAGTTTCATCTGGCCGACTTAACAACATGTTTTCATTAAGCGACATATCTGGAACTGCTCCATGACCAAGTCGCTCTTCAGGAACAAAGAAAATTGAAAGCTGTCTTCGTTGGTGTGAATTTAGATGACCAATATCTTTACCATTAAAATCTAAAGTTCCAACTGGTGAGGTTACCTCGCCAATTAATAATTCCATTAACTCATCCTGACCATTACCAGCAACACCAGCTATACCAACAATACTTCCTTTTTTCATTTTTAAGGCTATATTTTTAAGCTCAACCCCATACATATCATTACTTTTTTTACTTAAATTATTTATTGAAAAAATATCTTCACCTATAGTTATATTTTTTCTTGCAAGTTCAGTTAGTTTTTTTCCAATCATCATTTCAGCAAGTTCTTTTTGACTATGATCCTGAGGAATACAACTTTGCACTAACTTGCCATCTCTTAAAATAGTAGCTTCACTGCATATTTCAATTACCTCTTCTAGCTTATGAGAAATATATAAGATTGCACATCCATCTTTAGCAAGTCTCTTAAGAGTAATAAATAGGTCAGATACTTCTTGAGGAGTCAGAACCGAAGTTGGCTCATCCATAATTAATAGCTTTGGATTTTGAATTAAACAACGAATTATTTCAACACGCTGACGTGCACCAACAGATAAGTCACCAACAACTTGCTGTGGATTAACATCCAAGCCATATTGTTTAGAATATTTCGATATCTCATCTGAAAAGTTTTCATTAAGACCAACAGAATCAAGTCCAAGAATAATATTTTCTTCTACAGTAAGTGATTCAAATAATGAAAAGTGCTGAAAAACCATTGCTATGCCATTTTCTCTAGCTTCAAAAGGACTTTTTGGACTATATTTATTATCTGCCCACTTCATTTCACCACTGTCTGGTGCCAATGAGCCATATATAATTTTTACAAGAGTAGATTTACCAGCTCCATTTTCACCAAGTAAAGCATGAATACTTGAACCCTTTATATTAAGAGAAACATTATCGTTTGCCTTTAAATCTCCATAAGACTTTGTAATATTTGATACTTCTAATTGGTATTTCATATAATCTCAGATTGTCTTTTATCTTCAATAAAATTTATTAAATCCATGGCGATAGTGACAGCAATCGATGTAGGTGATTTTAAGAATTTTTGTTTCTCTCCAATTGGACATGTGAATTTATCGACCACTTCCTGCTGATATCCTTTATTAATAAATCTATCTCTAAATTTCTTTCCTTTTATAGCTGAACCTATCATACCCAAATAGCTAAACTTGTTTTTAGAAATAATTTTTTCACAAATTTCATAATCTATTTGATGACTATATGTAATGACTAAACAATAAATATCATCAGGTAGATCTATAAGCCCATTTAGGAAATCATCACAGATAATATTTATTTTTGAAGTATCCCCTTGGTATTTATTAAACTGCTCAACCCTATCATCAATCCAATAAATATTTACTGGTAAATCTGTAAGAATTGGCATTAATGCTCTAGAAATATGCCCTGCTCCAAATACAGCTAGTGACTGAACTTTGGTAGGAGTATTTTTTTCAAGGCAAATTTCAATTACAGAATTAGAGTTATTAGTATATTGAATAACAGTAGGGCTTCCAGTTTTTGTTAATAGTTCTTTTGCACTAAGTGCAACAACACTTGATATCCCTTTCTCATTTATTAGATGATTGTTATTATTAACAGAATAAACCAACTTATTATCTTCGTATTCAGAATTGTTATTAACAATAGTTGCAACCACAAAATCCTCATTTTGATCAAATAGTTCTGATACGACATTAATCCAAGAATTATTATTAATAGAAGAATTTGAATGCAAAAAACTTTCAAACATAACCTTGACATATCCCCCACAACATTGGCCAAGGGAAGCTCCGAGAGGAAATTTTTCTAAATGAACATTATTTTTATCAAGACTCAATAAATCTGCAGCAAATGCTAGGGCTTTAAACTCTAAGTTGCCGCCACCAATACTGCCAAAAATAGATTGATCAGAAGCAACGACAATTTTGTCGCCATTTATGCAAGGTGTTGATCCTTTAGTATCTATAACGGTCATTAACACAAAGTCATTTTTTAAAGAAATTGCGTCAGTTACTGACTTAAGCCAAGCCTGCATAATCTATGAATTTAAATTCTTATTAAGGCTGAAAAAGACTTGCTCAAAATTTGCTGGAGCATTGAGCCCAGTTTTATTATTATTATCAGCATTATAGATAGCATTCTTAATGGCCAGCCAAGTTGAAATAGCAAGCATAAGTGGGGGCTCCCCAACTGCTTTTGATTTATGAATTGTATTTTCGTGATTTGAAATATTTGGTTTAATTTTGACCTCAAAGTGTTCGGGAGTATCTCCTATCGCAGGAATTTTATAAGTTGAAGCACCCATCGTTAGTAATGCTCCAGAATCATTCCATTTAAGTTCCTCAGAGCAAAGCCAACCCATACCTTGGATATATCCTCCAACTATTTGCCCCATATCAATTGCTGGGTTCAGCGAGGCACCAACATCATGCAAAATATCCACTGCTAAAAGCTTGTATTCACCAGTCAAGCAATCGACTATAACCTCACTTACACATGCGCCATATGAATAATAATAAAAAGGACGACCCTTTTGCTTAATAGCATCAAAATAAATCTTTGGAGTTTTATAAAAGCCATTACTAAAAAGCTCAACTCTATTTAAATATGCTGTTGAAACAAATTCATCAAATGCTATCTTTTTCTTACCCACATGAACATATGAATCTTTAAACTCAATAATATCATTATCTTCACCATAAAAATTTTGAGCAAAAATAGTTAAATTTTTCTTAATTCTTAAGCATGCCTCTCTAGCTGCCATTCCATTTAGATCTGAGCCAGAAGAGGCTGCAGTTGGGGATGTATTTGGAACCTTAGAGGTAGATGTTGCGGAAACCTTTACACGCTCTAAATTAACTCCAAACTCATTAGCAACAACCTGAGCAACTTTAATAAATAGTCCCTGACCCATTTCAGTTCCACCATGGTTTATGTATATACTGCCATCTTTATAGACATTTACCAATGCACCCGCTTGATTTAATAACTGAGTGGTAAAAGAAATGCCAAATTTCACGGGAGAGAGAGCCAATCCTTTTTTGAGGTACTTATTATTCTTATTAAAATCCTCAATACTCTGCCTTCTAGCTAAATACTTACTATCCTCTACAAGCTCGCTTGAAAGCTCATTAATAATATTATCTTCAACAACTTGATCATAAGGAGTTACATTATTGGTTTCCTTTTGATAATAGTTTAATTTACGAATCTCAAGAGGATCAACACCAATATTCATAGCTATTTCTTCAATTATATTTTCTATAACGAGCATACCTTGTGGCCCACCAAATCCTCTAAATGCGGTATTTGAAGCGGTATTTGTTTTGCATAAGAAGCCTCTAAAAGTAGCATTTGGCATAAAATAAGCGTTATCAGCATGGAATAGAGCTCTAGAGACTATTGCTTTTGAAAGATCAAGTGAATATCCACATCTTGCAGCAAGATCAACTTCGATTCCTAAAATCTTACCATCATCAGCATAGCCAACCTTATAGTCTGCTTTGAAATCATGTCTCTTTCCAGTCATCAAAATATCATCTTTTCTTGAAAGTCTGGCCTTTATTGAGAGCTTAGTCTGTTGTGCGAAAATTGCACAAACACAAGCTAGCTGTGATGAATCTGTCTCTTTACCACCAAAGCCACCACCCATTCTTCGAGTAACTACTTCAATTGCATTCTGTGGGACATCTAAAACATGTGCTACTAAATGTTGGACTTCAGTTGGATTTTGAGTAGAAGAATGAACTACCATTTCATTATCCTCTGTTGGAATTGCAAGCGCAACCTGCCCCTCAAGATAATAATGCTCTTGACCTCCAATCGAAATACTACCATTAAGTTTATTTTTTGATGAATCAATTGCTTTATTTGAATCTCCAATAGAGACTATTAGTGGCTCATCAAGAAAGCTTTTTTTAGCCATTGCCTGATCAATAGTCACAACTGCCTCAAGCTCTGTTACATCTGAGGTAACTAGGAGTGCTGCTTTCCTTGCATTGTCATGACTATCGGCTAAGACAGCAGCAATTGCTTGGCCATAAAATAAAACCTCTTTATCAGCCAATATAGGCTCATCATGTTTAATCGCACCTATATATAAATTTTCAATATCTTTTGCCAAGAGAATACTATGAACACCATCAGCTTTCTTGGCAACTGTAATATCTATCTTATTAATTTTTCCATAAGCAACATCACTCAACGCAAACGCAACATGAAGAGTACCTTTTGGAACAGGCATGTCATCAATATAAGCTGCACTCCCCTGAACATGCATATGAGCACTATCATGAACAATAGAGTCACCAATTACTGAGCCTTTTAGCTGAGAAGATTTTTTTGTGCTTTTATTAATTTTTCATCACTCCCTAAATTAATTTAACTGAGAAAATTCAGCAAGATTCTCAATTGGCTCATCTTGATACATCAAAATAGTTTTTTTAACTAAGTTTGCAGAAACTTGCAATCGATATTCTGAAGTTGCCCTTACATCAGTAAAGGGTGAAAATTCTTCATTTAAAACCTTATAAGCTAAAGAGGCTATATCTTCATTCTGCCAATTCTTTAATAAAAAATGTTCAAGTTTTTGTGACCTTTGAGGGATGCCTGACATCCCGCCAAAGGCGATTTTAAATGACTCTGGTTTATTGTTCTTAGATGAAATATTGATTGCCATACATACAGCTGAAATATCATCTTCATATCTTTTTGACATTTTATGAGTTATGAGTCGCTGATTATCTTTTGGCTTAGGAATAATAATACTTTCAATAAATTCACCTTGCTGAATAACTGTTTTTTTATAAGTAATAAAAAAATCTTCTAAATTAATTATTCGACTATCATTGCCTTTTCGAAGCTTTAATTTAGCATCTAAAGCAATTAAAACTGGAGCCATATCACCAATAGGTGAAGCATTAGCTATATTCCCTCCAATAGTAGCCCAATTTTTTATAGGTAAAGAGGCAAAACGTTGCAAAAAAGCCCCTAAGTCAGGCCAATTATTTATGAGACAAGAGGCAGCATCTTCATAGCTAACTGCAGCCCCAATCTCAATCTCTTTAGCACCCTCTTTAACCTCTTTTAATTCAATAACCTGGTTAACACTTACAATATGCGAGAATTCTTTCATTGACTGGGTAATTTCTAAGCTCAGGTCAGTTCCAGCAGCAATAATATTAGTTGAAGTATTATTGATAAGAATATTAGAGAGCTCATCTATTGTTGAAGGGGCATCAAATTTAATTGTTTTATTATTTTTTTTATAACTTAAACTTACGTGTTCAGGATTATTTAATTTTCCTAAAATATCAGTAATTTGCTGCTGATTTTTTTTATAGTAATCTAAGTTCTCATCACTTTTGTCATCAAACATTGAAAATGCTGCTGCAATTATTGGCTTATAGCCTGTGCATCTGCATAAATTGCCTGATAGTGCCTCGTTTATTTGATGCAGATTTACGGAATTTTTATTTTGATACAAAGCAAATAAGGACATAACAAATCCTGGTGTACAAAAGCCACACTGTGAACCATTTTCTAACACCATAGCTTTTTGAGAGGGGTGAAGCTTATCACCCTCAGTTAAACCCTCAACAGTTACTAAATGCTTACCAACCAAACCACAAGCAAGTGCCATACATGTATTTATACTTTTGTATTCAATCTTGCTAATCTTATTTTTTGTAACAATTTCACCAATAACGGCCGTACAAGCTCCACAATCTCCAGAACCACAACCCTCCTTTGTACCTACAAGCTGATTATTTCTTAACCACTCTAGAACAGTAGTATTTGGATTAATTACACCAAGATCAGTTGGTGAAGAATTTTGATTTAGCAAGAAATACACTAGCTTCCTCGATATGTTGAATAACTATATGGAGAAATTAAAAGTGGCACATGGTAATTTTCACTTTTTTCACTAATATTAAAGCGAATAATGACATCTTTTAAAAAAGGGCAATTTATGTTTTTTGCTTCATAATAATCATTAACTATAAATTCAAGCTCGTAACAACCTTCATCAAACTCTTCTTCTGACAACAAAGGTTTATCACATCGACCATCTGAATTAGTTTTTGTTGATTTAATATGTGTTGAGTTTGCACCCTCTCTTCGATATAAATTTATAACCACTTCACTTGCAGGAACTCCTGCAGAAGTGTCCAATATATGAGTTGTTAGTTGTCCCATTATGCTTCCTTTTTCTGGTAAATATTTTGACCAAGAATATAGACCTCTTTAATTAGTCTATCATCTCCAAGCGTCATCAAATTAAACAATATATCGCTAATATTATTTGAGGTTTCAAGTTTATTCTTTATCAATTCTGTGGCTTTTAAATCAATGACAATAAAATCTGCCTCTTTATTAGAATCAAAATTACCAATACGATCGTCCATATTAAGTACTTTAGCTGCAGCTAATGTTGTCAGATAAAAAGCTTTGACAGGATCTAAATTGTAGTCATTTAGCCGGCATATTTTGTAAGCTTCATTCATAACTTGAAACATTGAAAAGCTATCACCCCCGCCAACATCTGATGCAAGGGCGACACCTATTCCAAAAGCCTCTAATTTATCAATCTCAAATAAACCACTTCCAAGAAATAAATTGGATCTTGGACATAGTGATACTTTAGAGCCCGAATCAGCAAGGCGCTGATACTCCTCATCAGTATTATGAATACAGTGGCCAAAAACTGAATTAGTGCCAGATAAATTAAACTTATCGTAGACATCAAAGTAGTTTTTTGAGTCTGGGAAAAGTTCTTTTACCAAGTCAATTTCATCAATACTTTCATTTAGATGGGTTTGCAAGAGCACACCTTTACTTCCATTATCCTCTGAATATTCATCTAACAACTTAGCTGCCTGCTTGAGTTGTTCAGAGGAAGATGTTGGAGCAAATCTAGGGGTAACTGCATAAGTCATTCGTTCCTTATTATGCCATTTTTCAATAAGCTCTTTTGAATCAGCATAACTATCATCTGAATTGTCACATAGTCCTTCAGGGGCATTTCTATCCATCATCACTTTACCAGCTACCATTCTGAGGTTTCTCTTTTGCGCAGCAGTAAAAAAAATGTCTACAGATTCTTTGTGAGAAGTGCAAAAGGTCATCGCTGTAGTAGTACCATTTTTGATGAGTTCATCAAGAAATAAATTGGCAACTTTTTCCGCATATGCCTCATCAGAAAATTTTTGTTCTTCTATAAAAGTGTACTTATTTAGCCAGTCTAGAAGACTCGTTCCATATGAAGCTATAACTTTGTACTGAGGATAATGCACATGAGTATCAATGAAGCCAGGCATCATTAAACTATCCTTAAAATGAGTTGATGAATTAGCATTTGGCCATTTTGGAAAAAGCTCATTAAAGCTTCCAACTTCAATAATATTTCCCGAATCAACATCAACAACCATTAAACCATCCTCAATATAGATTGGTTCTATCTCTGACCCACTCTCTATACAGTGGTATATTGAACCTCGATAGTGATTGTATTCACTCATTAATTTGCCTCAATCCAAATCCCTAATTTCGCTCTCTCTTCATCAGTCATATTTGTAGTGTTAATTATTGGCATAGCTTTAGATAAAACTGCTTGCTTGTATATCTGATTCTTATGGGCAATAATATTATCTTTAGTATCAAGCATTATGCCATTCGGTGCCATAGCAAATGCCTTGTTTGAAGGCTCTGCAGCGTGACAACTTACGCAGTGTTTCTCAATAATAACTTGAGCTTCAGCAATAGTTACAATCTCTTTATTTTGAACTTGTAATTTACTTTGAGATGGTGCTAAAGCATAAATCAATGCTAATGTTGAAATTACTATTATGGCAATTAAGCTATTTTTAGCTTTGCCAACACCTCTTAAATTAAAGTAATGACGAACCATTACTAATATTCCAATAACAGCAATTAATACCAGCCAGCCATAATCTCCACTATATATTGTTGGGTAGTGGCCACTTATCATCATAAATAAAACTGGCAAGGTAAAGTAATTATTATGACGAGAACGAAGATAGCCTGTTTTTCCAAGCTCTAAACTTACCTCTGTAGAGTTTTCACATGCATCAACTAACTTTTTTTGAACTGGAATAATGACAAAGAAAACATTAGCAACCATGACTGTTCCAACCATGGCACCAATTTGCATATAAACAGCTCTCGGATTAAAAATATTACTATAGAAATATGCAAAAAATGAAATTACTATAAAAATGATTGCTATAAAAATTGCAGATTTTGTAACTAATTTTGACTTACACAAAATATCATAGATGAGCCAAAAAAGTAACAAGCCTACCAAACTTAAACCAACGCCATATGCTGCAGATATTGAACTATTCGCAGCTAATAAATAAGTGCTAGCATTAAAATAATATATAACTGATAGCAGTGAAATTCCAGAAAGCCAAGTAACGTATGCCTCCCACTTAAACCAATGTAAAGGCTCTGGAAGAGTCTGAGGATATTTTTTATATTTTTCTAAGTGATAAAAACCACCACCATGAACCGCCCAAAGGTTTCCAGCAATCTCGTCCCTATTGTTTAATCGATCGAGTTTATTTTCCAGCCAATTAAAATAGAACGATGCTCCAATCCATGCTATTCCAGCAATTACATGGAGAAGCTTCAAAGCAAGACTTAGCCAGTCAATAAGATATATTTGCATCATAAGCTTAACTCTACATTAATATCAACATCTTCAATCTTTCTAACAGCACATTGTTTTATAGTATCTTGGTCAATATTGTGCTTTCTATCTATAACAACAAATTGAGCGTTATCTTTTAAACTAATTAAAGGAAAGTGCCAAACACCTCTTGAATAACTTATTCCTTGATCACCATTACTTATAAAAACTTTTATATTTTCTATTATAGGATCCTCAGCAGGAGGAGAGACAACAACAATAAAAGGTGTTTGTCCTTTAGGTATAAATGTTTGACTAAAAAAAGGATGCTTTTCTAACATTGTGATTTGAAGTGGGAAT
>Ga0209035_10000424_pt1 | contig 16615 bp, 16 predicted proteins | sample MarorgKNORR_S2LV_6_FD_188220 | JGI IMG/M metagenome (GOLD analysis project Ga0209035, IMG submission 188220) | Marine microbial communities from the Southern Atlantic Ocean, analyzing organic carbon cycling - AAIW_A/KNORR_S2/LV (SPAdes) (version 2) | ecosystem: Environmental > Aquatic > Marine... | reverse complement strand
AAATCTCGAATCACATCCAAATAAGACAAGGCTGGTTTCACCATTAAAATATCGGCACCTTCTTGGTCGTCAAAAGTAGCTTTTCGCAAACCTTCTTCCCTATTTGCCGGATCCATTTGGTATGTATTACGGTCGCCAAAGGAAGGCGTTGAATCTGCAGCATCACGAAAAGGACCGTAAAAAGCAGAGGAATATTTTACAGAATACGCCATAATTGGCAAGTCTGCAAACCCTGTATTGTCTAAAGTTTCTCGCACCATTGCAATGGTACCATCCATCATACCAGAAGGCGCTACCATATCGGCACCAGCTTTGGCATGTGACAGTACTTGCTTGGCAAGATTTACCAAAGTAGCATCATTATCTACGTCATTATCATGCAATACACCACAATGTCCATGCGAAGTATATTCACAAAAACAAACGTCAGTAATTACATATAAATTGGGGTACTTTTTTTTAATAAAACGTATTGCCTGCTGTATAATACCGTCTTCGCGCCATGTAGTACTTCCTATATCGTCTTTTTCAGAAGGAATTCCGAAAAGCAATACTGCTGGAATATTTAGCGCCACAACCTCGTCTAATTCTTTAGAAATTCGGTCTAAAGAAAAACGTTTGATCCCTGGCATAGAGACAATCTCTTTTTCAATATTTTCGCCTTCTTCTATAAATAATGGATAGACAAAATCATCTACAGACAGTTTGGTTTCTTGAACCAATCTACGGATACTTGCTGTTTTTCTAAGTCTTCTTGTTCTAAACATGTGTTCTTGTTTTAAGCTTCTTTTACAAAGTGTAGCTCCACCATCTCCAACACACTTTCTACCGTAGGTAGCTTTGCTACAAAAACGGTTTTAAAATGTGTGCGTGCTACTTTTGCTGTACTTTCTCCAATACAAAAAGCAATTTTATCTGCGGTATTTTCTTCTAAATAACTGTCGATGGTAGACGGACTGTAAAACAACATGCCGTTTACTTGTTCTTTGACTATAACCGGACTGTACATGGTTTTATACGCTTCTACCTCGTGTACAGTAATTCCTTTTTCTGTCAATTCCTTCGGTAAGGTATCCAAACGCAAGTCGCTACAAAAATAGGTAACTGTGGCGCCTGCATTCTTTTCAATTAAATAGGTAGCTAGTTTTTCAGCATTCTTTGCTGAGTGTACAACAGGGCCTATTTTGTTTTCGATGAGCTTTTTTGTTCTACGTCCTACGCAGTAAATATTTTTGAATTTTAATTCCTCTTTTGTAAAGCTATTCAACAAAGACTCTACGCCATTTTTACTGGTAAGTATTACGTGCTCAATTTCATTTTTCACCACTTTTGGTGCAATTCTATTGAATCTGATTTTAACAAAATCACTATCTGTTACAGCAATTGAATTGGGTAGCAATTCTTTTTGAGCTTCCGATAATTTTTTTGTAGAATAAATAGCAAATTCTTTTTCTTCAGTAGTAGGTAAATCTTCGAGAATCAAGAGCTTTCCTCCTCTATTGATCATGTAATCTGCACAGTCTTTGGCTAGCAAGCGATGACGGCCCAACTTGGCTATTTTTGAAACCGTTATTTTTTTGGTTCCTGCTCTGTTTAACAACAATCCTCTAAAGTTTATTTCTTCTGTTTTTGAATCAATATAAGCCAAGGCACCAATAGGAGCCGTACAGCCACCTTCTAAAAGGCGTAAAAACTCTCTTTCTATATTTGTACAGACCTGCGTTTCATAATGGTTCAGTTGCTCGCACGCATCTTTTACATAAGAATTCCCTTCTACTGCAGCAATCATAATGGTTCCTTGTGCAGGAGCGGGAAGCATCCAGCTTAAATCAATGGCGTTGGCCGGACGTAAATGCAAGCGTTCTAATCCTGCAGCTGCAAAAATAGCACCGTTCCAATCGTTGTTTTCTAATTTCTCTAAACGGGTATTTACATTTCCTCGCAGCTCCACTACTTCGTGTGTTGGGTATCTATGCAACCATTGTGCACGTCTTCGCAAACTACCGGTAGCAATAATCCCTTCTGGTTGTCCAAAAAACTCTTCGTTGGTTTTCAATACCAAAACATCACTGTAACTCCCTCTTCTTAAGACAGCTACTTGGTAAATTGTTTCTGGTAACTTTGTTGGCACATCTTTTAAAGAATGGACTGCGATATCAATCTCATCATTCAGTAAGGCGATGTCTAAATTTTTCGTAAAAACACCTGTAATTCCTAACTCGTGTAAGGGCTTGTCTAAAATCAAGTCTCCTGTAGACTTAATAGGCACGATCACTCCTTGATAACCGAGTTCTTCTAATTCTTTTTTAACTTTGTTTGCTTGCCATAATGCCAATTGGCTATCACGGGTACCTATTCGAATTGTTTGTTGCATCGGTTTTTTTATATTTTAGTTTCAAACATGTTACGAACCACTGCAATACTTTCTGGTACCGAGGTGTTTTCGTCTTTCAAGTGTTTGACAAACTGGGTGGTGATTTTCTGTATAAATCTTGCTGTTATTTGAGCAGCTTGTTCTTCGTTAAAATTGGTGATTTTTTTACGATGAAAAGCCATCTCATCTTCTTGAATGGTTTCTAACGATTTTTTTAAAGCGTTGATTGCTGGCGTAAACCTTCGGTGATTCAACCATTCATTAAATTCTTCTTTATGTGTTGCTATAATCGCTTCTGCAGCGGGCACTTCTTGCTGTCTAACCAAGAGTGTTTCATCAGTTATTTTAGAAAGCGCATCTACATTTACTACCGTTGTCTTTTCAAAACCAGTTACTGTTTCTGAAACATTCGCCGGCATAGACAAATCTAAGATCAATAGCTCTTTGTTTGCAGACACATGTGCTGATGTAATGGTTGGCTCACTGGCGCCTGTAGAAACAATTAACACATCGGCTTTAGCAACTTCTGCTGCTAAATTTTCGTACTGTGCATTTCGTATTGATGGATGCTCTTTTACAAAATCAGCTACTTTCTCAGGCGTTCTATTTACCAAAGAAATGCTTTTATTCTGCGTATATTCAGCCAAGTTCTTACAGGTGTGTTTTCCCATTTTCCCCAACCCAAAGACCAATATATTTTTAGTATTGTATGCTGGTAAATTTTTAATTACATATTGCACAGCTGCGTAGGAAACAGAGGTGGTTCCCGAACTCAATTTTGTTTCGTTTTTTACACGTTTACTCGCTTGCATTACATGGTTTAATAAGCGCTCGAAATATGCATTGGTGGTTCCTTGTTTTTTTGCTTCTTTAAAAGAAGTTCTCAACTGACCAACAATTTCGTAATCTCCCAAGATCTGACTGTCTAATCCTGTTCCCATACGAAACAAGTGATAAATTGCATCTTGATTTTTGTACACATTAGAAATCCTTGCAAATTCATCAACAGAACCATTTGAATACTTACATAGCAAACCAATCAATTGAAAAGGGTGTGCTGCAAAGCCAGTAACTTCTGTTCTATTACAAGTAGACAATACAAAAATACCGTCGATACCATTTGCTTTTGCTTCCTGTAAAAGTGCTATTTGATTTTCTTTAGACAAAGAAAATTTTCCTCGCATAGGAGCATCTGCTTTCTTATAGCTGACACCTATGCTGTATAAATTAGTTTCGTTCTCTTCTGTACTCATTCAATGTTCTTCAAAAAGTAGGTCAAAAATACTACCTTTGTTTTGATAAAAACACCGCTAAAAGAACTTTTTATATCGTTTCTTGATTTTTCTAACATATTCCTATTTTAAAAGTCAAAAATACGTACTTTTGCAACAGATACAGGTGTTCTAGATCGTTTTATGTAGAACGATTCTAAATAAAAAATACAAACCTATTCAAAATATGGCCTTAAAAAACATCGCAGAAAGTTCTTTTGAAGAAATCAATTTTGAAAACGGTTTTCACCTGTTACATTTTAGCAACAATAGTGAAGAAACGCAACGTTTTGAAAGAGACATTGATAGCACGTATATTCAACTTCATTTTTGCGTAAAAGGAAGTGGTAAGTTTCATTTCAACAATGGCAACTACAGCTTTGATGTGCTAGACAAACACTCTATTTTACTCTACAATCCACAACAAAAACTACCTATAAATTTAGAAATCAGACCCAAAACTATTTTGATTTCTTTATTGGTTTCTATCGAGAAATTTCACTTGCTTTTTTCGAAAGAAGCAGAATATATTCCATTTTTAAGCAGTGAAAACATCAATAAAAAATACTACCATGATAGCGACATTAAACCCACTGTTTTTGAGGTGTTGCAGCAAATTATTAACAGCACCGTACACCACTCAATTAAAGACCTTTATCTAAAGGGGAAAATTTACGAATTACTGAGTTTGCATTTTCAAAAAGATCCAGATTCTTCCAGAGAATACTGTCCGTTTCTAGTAGACGAAGAACATGTTTTGAAAATTAGAAAAGCAAAGGATATTATCATTGCTCGTATGACCGAGCCGCCGAGTCTTCAAGAATTGGCCAATGAAGTAGGCTTGAATTTAAAAAAATTAAAAGTTGGATTTAAGCAAATTTACGGAGATACCGTCTATAGTTTTTTATTCGATTACAAAATGGACCATGCTCGAAAACTGTTAGAGAGCAACCAATACAATGTAAATGAAATTGGCGAAAAGGTTGGCTACAGCACCGCTAGCCATTTTATTACCGCGTTTAAAAAGAAGTTTGGCACCACGCCAAAACGCTATTTAACAAGCAATAAATAAGCTATGAAACAGTTGCAGCATACAGAGGTAACCAATACTCAACAAACATTCCCCATCACTATTGTTTGTGACGCGATACGGACTCCCGAAAATATTGGCATGTGCTTTCGTATTGCAGAAAGTTTTGGTGTTGAAAAAATATACCTACACGAAACCTCTCCTGCCACCAACAATAGAAACGTAAAAAGAACAGCCAGAAATACCGAACAACACATTGTACACGAACGGTACCAAGATTTTGAAACCCTGTTACACACCCTAAAAACAACAGGACACACCATTGTAGGTATCGAAATTACCGACCAAAGTACCAACCTGCAACAGTTTAACTTTCGGGCAGCAAAAAAACTAGTACTGCTTTTAGGCAGTGAACGAAACGGCTTACAAAACACACAACTTCTAGACCATACAGTTGCCATTCCTATGTACGGGAAAAACTCCTCTATGAATGTAGTACACAGCTTATCCATTGTGCTCTATGAAGCGACAAACCAACTTATACAAGACATTAATTAAGTATGAAAGGAATATTACTTATCAACCTAGGATCTCCGGAGAGCACCAGCATTAAAGACGTACGCGCCTATTTAGATGAATTTTTGATGGACGAGCGCGTTATCGATCTTCCTTACTGGAAGCGTTTTTTATTAATCAAAGGAATCATTCTCCGTACCCGACCTAAAAAATCGGCTGCAGCCTACAAAAAAATATGGTGGAAAGAAGGCTCCCCGTTGGTCGTTATTTCTGAACGTTTTGCTAAAAAAGTAGCTTCAAAAACAACCATGCCTGTTGCTTTGGCAATGCGTTATGGAAGCTTGAGTATTGAAAAAGGCTTTGAAGAACTCGCAAAAAAAGGTGTAGACGATGTTTTCATCATTCCACTATACCCACACCATGCCATGTCTTCTACAGAGACTGTTATAGCAAAAGCAGCTAGTGTGCAGGAAAAAAAATACGCGCACATGCGCACAACAGTAGTGCCTGCTTTTTACAACAACGAAGCGTATATTGAAGCGATGAGCAACAACATACAACAACACTTGGAAGGTGTTGACTACGACCACTTGTTGTTCTCTTACCATGGTCTTCCAGAGCGACATATCTTAAAAGCAGACCCTACGAAACAACATTGTAAATTAGACAAGAGCTGTTGCGAAACCCCTTCTATAGCACACCAGACCTGCTACAGACATCAGTGTTTTGAAACCACGCGTAAGATTGTAGATAAATTGCACTTAAAAGAAGGTACGTATAGCAACTCTTTTCAATCTAGATTACTAAAAGACCCTTGGCTAAAACCGTATACTGATTTTGAATTTGAACGCCTCGCAAAAACTCCTGGAAAGAAAAAACTCGCTGTTGTTACCCCTGCTTTTGTAGCAGACTGCTTAGAAACCCTAGAAGAAATTGCTATGGAAGGAAAAGAACAGTTTTTAAAAGAAGGAGGCGAAAGCTACACACACATTCCTTGTATGAACACAAATGGCGATTGGGTTTCGGCTGTTTTAGGGTGGATAAACGATTGGGAGTCTCGTTAAGAAAGACGTTCGTACGAAGGAATTTGTTCTAAAAACACATACTTCTCTTGCTCGAAATCCATTTGACAAACAATGTGTTCTAGTCCATTGGTAACAACCAAATAAGTAGCATTTAAAGCCAAATTGTAACGTGCTATTTGATCAAAAGTATCTTGCGTTATTTTTACGGAAGGCGCCTTGCACTCAACAATTATATGCGGAGTACCCGCTGCAGAAAAAACCAAAATATCAGTGCGTTTCACACGTGTATGTAACTGCAACTGCTTCTCAACAGCCACTAAGGAGATGGGGTACTTTTTTTCCGTTATTAAAAAACTCACAAAATGTTGTCGCACCCATTCTTCGGGAGTTAATACCACGTATTTTTTTCGAACTTTATCGAATATAAGCGACTGTTTTTCGTTACTTTTGAGTTTGAAACTACACGAAGGTAAATTTAACTTTTGCATGGGGTCAAATTTAAGCAATCTTTTAGTGTATAAAACTACTATTTTTTGAATTCATTATAAATGAACGAGGTCAAACAAATTACAACAGCCATTAAAGAAGGAAACATCCATCCTATTTACTTTTTAACCGGCGAAGAACCGTACTATATCGATCGCATTTCCGATTTCATAGAAACCCATGTGTTAGATGCTTCAGAAAAAGGCTTTAATCAAGTGGTTATGTACGGTAGAGATGTAACTATTGAGGACATTGTTGCGGCTGCAAAACGCTATCCAATGATGGCTGAAAGACAAGTAATTATTGTAAAAGAAGCCCAAGACCTTGCACGAAATATTGAGAAACTGGTTGCCTACGCAGAAAACCCACAACCAAGTACTGTACTCGTTTTAAACTACAAATACAAGAAATTAGACAAGCGAAAAAAACTGCACAAAACCATAAAGAAAACAGGTCTTATTTATGAAAGTAAAAAATTATACGACAACCAAGTTTCTGATTGGCTGCGTCGTGTGCTTGCAGGAAAAAACTACAAAATAGAACCCAAAGCTGCTCAAATGCTAGTCGAGTTTTTAGGTACTGACTTGAGTAAAATAAGCAATGAACTTGACAAGTTAACGACTGTTCTTCCAGAGAACACTATCATCTCTCCTAATCATATTGAAGAAAATATTGGCATCTCTAAAGACTTTAACAATTTTGAGCTCCGAAAAACAATTGGTGAGAAAAACAATGTAAAAGCGCATCGAATTATTAATTACTTCGCGCAAAACCAAAAAAACAATCCGTTGGTCATGACCATCTCTTTGCTCAATAGTTTTTTTACCCAACTATTAAAGTACCACGGGCTTCAAGATAAATCGAAATCTTCTGTTGCAAAATCGCTGGGTGTGAATCCGTATTTTGTTGGAGACTACACCACTGCTGCTAAAAATTACCCCATGCGAAAAGTATCCCAAATTATTGGACTTCTAAGAGAGGCCGACCTCAAAAGCAAAGGGCTTGGAGCGAACGGCATGCCACAGTCTGATATTTTAAAAGAACTCCTCTTTAAAATAATGCATTAACGTAAACCCATAAAAAAACCGAGCAGATGCTCGGTTTTTTTTATGAATTACTTTCCTGCTTTATCTACGACAATCCGTTTGTCGCGATTGGCAATTTCCCACGCGGTATAGAAAACTAAGCGAGTTCTGTTTTCTAACAAATCGTAATTGATTCGATCTGGCGTATCTGTTGGTTGGTGATAATCTGCATGTGTTCCATTAAAGTAAAAGATAATTGGCACATTGTGTTTTGCAAAATTGTAATGGTCTGATCGGTAGTAAAAACGATTCGGATCATTCTCGTCATTGTATTTATAATCCAAGTCAATCTGCATGTATTTTTTATTGACAGCTTCAGAAACTAAATGCAACTCTGTGCTCAATTTATCTGCACCAATCAAGTATACATAATTTGGATTCCCTTTGTGACGGTCGTCAATTCTACCCACCATGTCTATGTTTAGGTTGGTTACCGTGTTTTCTAAAGAATATACCGGATTTTCTGTGTAGTATTTAGAACCCAACAAGCCTTTTTCTTCTCCTGTAACGTGTAAAAACAAGATGGAACGCTTCGGCCCTTTTCCTGCTGCAACAGCTTGCTGAAAAGCTTCCGCAATCTCTAACAACGCAACTGTTCCAGAACCATCATCGTCTGCCCCGTTATAAATCTCTCCGTTTTTTATCCCTTCATGGTCTAAATGCGCAGAAATAACAATAACCTCTTCCGGTTTTTCTGTACCTTTGATAAAGGCAAGTACGTTTTCAGAATCTTTCAACAGCATTCCTCTTCGATTATCACTCAAATACGCCGAAGGCACTGGTTGAAAATAACTTCCATCAGACACTCCTGAAGCAATACCTTGGTTTTTGTAAAAATCTCTTAAATAATTTACAGCCTTTTTTTGCCCAGGCTCCCCGGTGTTTCGTCCTTCAAATTCATCTGAAGCGTACACAAACAAGTGCGCACCCAAATCTTTTGCGGTAATGGTCTCTGCATATATCGTTGCAGTATCTTGTGCCGAAATTGCTTGTATTGTTAAAGCACTTGCTACAAACACCAATGCGCTTGCTACATAACTAATTTTATTCATTTTGATTTTTTTTAGTTGTTTTAAAAGAGTCGAATTTCATTGCAATACAATAGAAATATTCGCTTTCAAATATAAAAATTAAATTGATGTGCGAACCACAAATTGTTGTAATGTTCTATTAAAACTCACATGTTCTTTCGGAAACAAGTTTTCGAACACATTTTCTGACTGCAAAGAAGCGACTGTTCCAGCGCGCACTTCATCTTTGGTTAACAAGACCAATTGATCTGCATATTGAATCGCTAAATTCACTTCATGTGTAGAAACTATGATTGTTTTCTTCGTTGTTTTTGCTAGTTTCTCTAACAATGAAAACACATTAAATGTATGATGAATGTCTAAATGCGCCGTAGGCTCATCCAATAAAATGAGGTCTGTGTCTTGTGCCAAGGCCCTTGCAATTAAAACACGCTGTAACTGCCCGTCACTCAATTCAAAAATTGGCTGCTCTTTTAAAGAAGTAACCGCTGTTTCCTCCATGGCCCAGGTTATTTTTTCAAGATCAATGGCTGTTAACGTATCTACCCAATTTGTATAAGGTTGCCTTCCCAAAGCAATGAGTTCAAAAACCGTTAACTGGCTCTCTGGCAAGCGTGTTGTTAAGACCAAACTTACAGTAGTTGCCAACTCTTTATGTGTATACGATTTCAAGTCCTTTCCTTTTATAGAAACCATTCCTTTCAACGAATTTTGCACACCCGATAAGGTACGTAACAAGGTCGATTTACCAACCCCGTTTTCGCCCAGCAAAGCAACCAATGTGCCTTTTTCAAAACACAGGTTTATCTTTTGAGAAACAACCGTTTCGCGGGTCTTTTGGGTATAGCCAATCGTTAAATTGTTCGTTTCTAAAATTGCTGACATCTTCCTTTTATTTTAAACGTATATTTTTTTCTTTCGCACCAAAAGCCACACAACTACAGGCGCTCCAAACAACGACGTTATTGCGTTGATTGGCAGTGTGAGTTCGCTCATTGGTAGTTGCGCTATGGTATCGCAAATTAACAAGACCACAGCGCCTAAAAGAGCCACTGCAGGTAGTAATATTTTATGATTCGAGGTGGTAAAGAGGAGTTTCGTTATGTGAGGAACTGCTAAGCCAATAAAAGCAATAGGCCCTGCAAAAGCTGTAATCACACCCGCTAACAAACTTGTAATTGTTAAAATGAGTAGGCTTGTCCGCTGTACATTTACGCCCAGACTTTTCGCATACGCCTCACCTAATAAATAACTGTTTAAAGGTTTTATAAGGATCAAAAGACCGCTCATTGCCACAAAGTACACCACAAAAAAGACACTGAGTTCGTTCCATGATAAATTTCCTAAGTTCCCAAAACTCCAAAATAGAAATTGCTGAATCTGAGCTGCTTCACTAAAATAAGAAAGTACACTAATAACAGCGGTCGTAATACTTCCAAACATCAAACCAATAATTAAGATAGACATGGTGTTTCGCACCCTTGCTGCTGCAACAATAACCGCAGACAACACCAAAAACGCCCCCACACTTGCTGCAAGCGCTAAGGCCCAAGATGATGTAGAAAACACAAGCAAAGACCCTCCTAAAAAGCTAGCCCCTAAAATTAAAAAAGCAACCCCCAAACTGGCTCCAGAAGAGATTCCAAGTACAAAAGGACCTGCCAATGGATTTCGAAACAAAGTCTGCATTAACAAACCACTTACAGAAAGACCAGAACCTACCAATACTGCAGTAATCGCTTTTGGTATGCGGTAATTTAAGACAATAATCCGCCAACTTTCTTTGACGCCTTCTCCTTCAAAAAGAATGGAAACAATCGCGTCTAAAGGAATCAACACAGAGCCCAAGCTAATATTTACGAGCCACAAAACAAGCAGCAGTAAACTAAGCAAGAGAAACGATTTGGTATGTGTATTCTTTCTTTTCATTGGCTACTTACTAAATATTGGATGTAGGGTATGCTGTTAAAAAAGCAACCAATTTCCGAATGGCGATCCCTCTATGGCTAATCGAATTTTTTTCCGCAGAAGACATTTCTGCAAAGGAAGTTGCAAAGCCTGTTGGCACAAAAACAGGGTCGTAGCCAAAGCCTTTCTCTCCTAATTTTTTTCTTGCAATTGTTCCTGTACAAACCCCTTCAAACAAGTGCTCCTCTCCTGCGATATGCAAGGCGATAACTGTTCTAAATTGTGCTGATCGATCTGATTCTTGCTCCAAAGCCTTCAGCAATTTCTCCATGTTCTTTTCGGCATTGTTTGCTGCACCTGCATACCGAGCAGAATACACGCCTGGCGCACCTTGCAAAGCCGTTACTTCTAAACCGGTATCGTCTGCAAAACAGGCTGTTTTAAAATGCACTGTAACATACCTTGCTTTTAAAGCCGCATTGCCTTCTAAAGTTGTTTCGGTTTCCTCAATAGCTACCAAGCAGCCAATATCTTCTAAGCTCACCAACTGGATCTGTGCTGGAAGCATTTTTTGCACTTCAGCAAGCTTGTGTTGGTTGTTGGTTGCGAAAACAATGTTCATGTGTTCTTATTTTGTTTCAAAAGAAAGAAGCCTTCTTTAATCCGTTATTCGTGGTGGTATGGTTCGTTTTTTAAAATACTAAATCCTCGATACAACTGTTCAACAACAAACAAACGAATCATTTGATGCGAAAAAGTCATTTTAGAGAACGATATTTTCTGAACCGATTTTTGGTATACGGCTTCCGAAAATCCGTAAGGCCCTCCAATAACCAAGACCAATTGCTTAATACCTGCGTTCATCTTTTTCTGTAAATACCCAGAAAAAGCAACCGAAGAAAACGAAGTTCCTTTATCATCTAACAATACCAACTGGTCTGTGTTTTTTAATTTACTGAGGATGAGAGCACCTTCTTTTTCCTTTTGCTGTAACGTACTTAGGTTTTTTACATTTTTTAAATCTGGAATAATCTCTAGCTCAAAATTCACATAATGCTGTAATCGCTTTTGATAAGTTGCTATCAACTGTTTTAAATTAGCGTCGTCTGTTTTACCGATGGCGAGTACTTTTATCTTCATGTAGAAAAATGCGTGATTAATTGACCGCTAAATGCACGGTTACAAGCGTCTTAAGAAAATCTTTTTTAGAAAATCTAAAAACAAAGATAACGATAATTAATTATGAAAAAATTAAAACTTTCAATGAGTTTTTAAATGTAAATTTACTCCCTTGAAAACGGCCATTGTCATACTAAATTGGAACGGACAAAAATTGCTAGAGCAATTTTTGCCATCGGTGGTGAAATTTAGTGCCGAGTTGGCAACCGTCTATGTTGCAGACAATGCCTCTACAGACAATTCCATTCAATTTATAAAAGAACACTACCCTTGGGTTTCTATTATTGAAAACAGTGTAAACGGCGGCTATGCCAAAGGATACAATGATGCTTTGCAACAAATAGATGCGGACATTTACTGTTTGTTAAATTCTGATGTAGCTGTGAGTGAGCATTGGCTCTCTCCTGTGTTAACTGTTTTTGAAAACGACCCTAAGACTGCTATTATTCAGCCTAAAATTTTAGATTTTAAAGACCCTACTCGTTTTGAATACGCAGGGGCTGGCGGAGGATTTATTGATTTGTATGGTTACCCATATTGCCGCGGACGTGTCTTTAACCACCTAGAAAAAGACCAACAACAGTTTAATGATGTTACGCCTGTTTTCTGGGCTTCTGGTGCTTGCTTGTTTATCCGCTCTAAAGTATACCATCAACTTGGTGGTTTTGATGAAGATTATTTTGCACATCAAGAAGAAATTGATTTGTGTTGGAGGGCTCAAAATGAAGGACACCACGTAATGTATGTTGGTACGGCTACCGTATACCATATAGGGGGCGCTACTTTACAAGAAACAGATCCGCATAAAACCTTTTTAAATTTCAGAAACAGCTTACTAAATGTGGTGAAAAACGTACCTAAACGCTGGTTTCTCTTTGTTATTTTCTCTCGACTACTGCTTGACGGTATCGCAGGAATCCGATTTATTATCGAAAGAAGACCCGTACACACCTGGGCAATTTTAAAAGCGCACGGTAGTTTTTACACACACTTCTTTGCTTTTTTGAAAAAGCGAAAAAAATTACAAAAAAAGACACATTACAACCGACATACAAGTGTGGTCTGGCAGTATTTTATCTTAGGAAGAAAACAGTTTAAGAAGTTGCATTAACAGCACTTTTTCAAACTTGTTTACAATATTGAAATGCTTCCTTTCCCCTCTCTCAAGACCTCAGGAACACTTCCTGTTAAATCAATCACTGTAGAAGGCTGATTGTCTCCATAACCCCCATCGATGACAAGTGCTACTTTATGTTGCCATTTCTCGTATATTAATTCTGGATCGGTCGTGTATTCTACCAATTCATCTTCATCGTAAATTGAGGTAGACACAATTGGATTCCCCAAGGCAGCTACCAGCGCTCTTGCAATGGCATTATCAGGCACACGAATCCCGACTGTCTTTCTCTTTTTAAACGCCTTTGGCAAGGTATTACTCCCTGGCAAAATAAAAGTATAAGGGCCTGGCAAAGCTCTTTTTAAGAGCTTAAAAGTAGGCGAATCTAATTGTTTTACATAATCGGAAAGATGACTGAGGTCGCTACAGACAAAAGAAAAATGGGCTTTTTCTAATTTTACGCCTTTCAGCCTGGCTATTTTCTCTAAAGCTTTTGCATTGGTAATATCACAACCCAAGCCATACACCGTATCTGTGGGGTAAATAACCAACCCTCCTTGCTGTAATATTTTTACGGCTTTGGCAATTTCTTTCGGGTTTGGGTTTTCGTTGTAAAGCTTTAGATAGACTGTTTCCATGGTCTAAATATACAAAAAGCGTCCTTAGAAATTCTAAGGACGCTTTTATTTTTAGTCTTGGTGGTTTTTTTTCTAACTATCCTTTCTCTATCAAACGAAATCCTTCTCCATGAATGTTTAAAATCTCGACACTTGCGTCTGCTCTTAAATACTTACGTAATTTTGCAATATAGACATCCATACTTCTAGAGGTAAAATAGTTGTCGTCTCTCCATATTTTAGTCAATGCCAATTCTCTAGGCATTAAATCGTTTTTATGAATCGCTAACATACGTAGCAATTTACTTTCCTTTGGCGATAGTTTTAACGCTTCCGTATTTGGAAGTGCTAAATGGCGCAACTTAGAGTTGAAAGAAAAATTTCCTATTTCAAATTCAAACTGTTCTGATTCAGTAGATTTTTCAGACTCTTTTCTTTGTAGAATTGCTTTGATCTTAAACAACAAAACTTCAGAATCGAATGGCTTGTTTAAATAGTCATCTGCACCAACCTGGTACCCTCTTAAAACATCCTCTTTCATTGTTTTTGCCGTTAAAAAAACAATGGGAATTATTTTATTACTCACTCGAATATCCGCTGCCAATGAAAAACCGTCTTTACGAGGCATCATCACATCTAAAATACACAAGTCATATTCGTTGTTTTTAAACAAAATAAGCCCTTCTATTCCGTCTTTAGCCAAGGTAACGTTGTAATCGTTTAAAGATAAATAATCCTTTAAAACTGTTCCAAAATTTGGATCATCTTCTACTAATAATATTTTTTTACTTCCCATATTGTTTTTTTTTATTATATCAACGGTAGTTTTACCGTAAACGTACTTCCTATTCCTTTCTCACTCTCTACAAACACCTTGCCATGATGGTCATCTATCATTTCTTTTACATAAGACAAGCCCAAACCATGTCCTTTTACATTGTGTACATTCCCTTTCTGCTCTCTGTAAAACTTATCAAACACATATTTCTGAGCGCTTTTACCCATACCAATTCCTTGGTCTTTTATTTTAATGATAAAGTTGGTGCTAGAACTTTGTGTAAACACTTCTATTCTTGGAGCACCTTCTGAATATTTTAACGAATTTTCTAAAACATTCACCAATACATTTACCAAATGAAACCGATTTCCTAATACTTTCGTAGCAATCGCTTCAAAATGTGTAGCAATCGTTCCGTTTTTATCTAAAACCAATAAATTAACATGCGCAATTGCTTCTGTTATAATGTCGTGTGCATCTACTGCTTCCTTACGAATATCTAATTGTTTTTTATCTAATTTAGACATTCTTAAAACCGTTTCTACTTGCCCATGCATTCGTTTGTTCTCTTCACGAATCATTTTTACATAGCTTTTCACTTTCTCATTATCGTTTATAATCTTTGGGTTTTTAATTGCATCTAAAGCCAAATTAATGGTGGCAATAGGTGTTTTAAACTCATGGGTCATGTTGTTAATGAAGTCCGTTTTTATTTGTGATATTTTTTTCTGACGCATCAACTGGTACAAAGAACTAGAGAACGTAATAATTATAATCGCTATAAAAAAGACGGACAACAATAGTATTTGTAACATTTCAGACAATAATTCTTTTCGCCCATTCGGAAATGTTACAAACAACTTGTAACTGTCTTCTTCTGAAGAGGTATCAAACAAAGGGTAACTATGGCTTTCTTTTGTGTTGATTGTGTAATATCCCGACTTTAATGCCGTTGCCAGCCCGTTTTGATAGACCCCGTATTTAAATTCTAAATCGATGTTTCTTTTTCTAAACTCCTCTTTTAAAACGGTATTTAAAGCACTGTTTCTTATTCGATGATGAATAGGTGTTATGCGTTGGTGGTTTTTAAAAAGCCCAGACATTTGTAACTTCTCCAATTGGGTATAGCGTTTTACAATTGAAAAACTATGTGAGGAAAGTGACGGCAAGAAATCGGTACCGTCGACAATAATTTTTGTTCTCAAAAAATTCTCTCTACCTGTAATTTTCTTTAAAATGATAGAATCTGTTTGTAGGAAATCTGTTGGAATCTTGAAATTCTCCTCAATAATGGTAGAGCCAAATACAAATTTATTTTTCCCAACAGTATCAATCTGTTCAAACAAGAAGTTTTTAATTTCTGATTTGGTTCTTAGGCGGTTGTTTTCAAAGAAGGAACTGTACCGTGAATGAAAGGTGCTTTCTTCTTTTTCTTGGATACGTTCAGCGGTTCTTGCCAACGCAATTTTAACATCATTTTTAAATTGTTGCTGCTTACTTTTTACTGCATCTTGGATCCAGTATCCTTGGATAGCGATAATACCTACCAGAGAGAAACTCATCAATACAACAATCAGGAAAAATGTTTTTTTACCCATTATTCAAAAATACTTTTTTAAAATGACGCACCTCCCTTTTTAACGTTGATTAACAAAAAAAAGTGTGTTTTTAAGAGACTTTTAAGAAAAAGACTTACAAATCACTAATATAAAGAGTCTTTTGTGTTAATTTATTATGGATTTCTAAAACCCTTAATTGCGTCTCTTTTGCGTTTATATTTGAAATACAGTAGTGTGATTGCATTTCTTTTTTCTCTGAACTCCATTGATTTTGAATTCTTGCCAACACCGCTTCTCTAGAAACCTGGTCTCTTTTAATAACACGTTGAATACGTGTTTCTAAAGGAGCTGTTACCGTAATCACAACCGCACACAATGCAGCGCTTTGGTTTTCAAAAAGAATGGCATTCTCATAGAGAATATACGAAACTTCGTGCGCGTGTTTTTTTATAAATTCTTGTAAATTTTTTGCAACAACAGGATGTACAATAGCATTTAATACTGCTAATTTTTCAGGATCTGAAAAAACAATATTCGCCAAAAAAGGGCGATTCAACTCGTTGCCTATATAGGTTTCATCTCCGAAAATTTGTTGTAATTTTTCTCGAAGAACAACCGAACTGGTCATTAGTTTTTTTG